>Ga0114978_10000391_pt1 | contig 36553 bp, 32 predicted proteins | sample S_140212_EF_Meta_FD_87027 | JGI IMG/M metagenome (GOLD analysis project Ga0114978, IMG submission 87027) | Freshwater microbial communities from Lake Simoncouche, Canada to study carbon cycling - S_140212_EF_MetaG | ecosystem: Environmental > Aquatic > Freshwater > Lake | place: Lake...
ACGCTTTGTCTCACAAAAAGGCATAAGCCGCGAGGCTCTTGTTGATATGAGTCGCCGCCGCGTTGTCGTAACCGGCCTAGGATGTCTTAGCCCTGTAGGTCATACAGTGCAAGAATCTTGGGCTAATTTATTAGCTGGAAAATCTGGCATAGGTCTCATCACCAAATTTGATGTGACAGACTTTGCATGCAAATTCGCAGGCGAAGTTAAAAACTTCGATTTAGAAAAATACATCAGCGCCAAAGAAGCGCGCACGATGGATTCCTTCATTCATTTCGGTATTGTTGCAGCGCTTCAAGCCGTCGCTGATGCTGGTTTGAAAACGGGTGATGCTTTGAATGAAGATGACGCACACCGCATCGGTTGCATGATCGGCTCAGGCATCGGTGGATTGCCCTTGATTGAAAACATGCACACCGAACTCACCAACCGTGGGGCGCGTCGCATTTCCCCTTTCTTTGTACCCGCTTCCATCATTAATATGATTTCAGGACACGTGTCAATGCGGTGTGGCTTCAAAGGTCCCAACTTGGCAGTTGTCACCGCATGCACGACTGGCTTGCATTGCATTGGTGAAGCAGGGCGCATCATTGAATACGGTGACGCTGATGTGATGATTGCGGGCGGATCAGAGGCCACTATTTCGCCACTGGGTGTTGGCGGTTTTGCTGCCATGCGTGCCCTATCAACTCGCAATGACGATCCACAAACAGCCTCGCGTCCATGGGATAAAGATCGCGACGGTTTTGTTTTAGGCGAAGGTGCGGGTGTGGTGGTTCTTGAAGAATACGAATACGCAAAATCTCGTGGTGCGAAAATTTACGCAGAATTAGTGGGTTACGGCCGTACCGCTGACGCAGGTCACATGACGGCGCCGAGCATGGAGGGGCCTCGTCGCTCCATGGTGTTGGCGATGAAAAACGCGGGTGTGCAATCCGATCAAATTCAATACCTCAATGCACACGGCACATCAACGCCATTGGGTGACATCAACGAAACCAATGCCATTAAGGCTGCAATGGGCGATGCAGCCAAAAAAATGGTGGTCAATTCAACCAAATCCATGACTGGGCATTTGCTGGGTGGTGCGGGTGGAATCGAAAGTATTTTTACGGTAATGGCAATTCATGATCAAAAAAGCCCACCCACTATCAATATCTTTAACCAAGACCCCGAATGTGATTTGGACTATTGCGCCAATACAGCTCGCGACATGAAAATTGATATTGCTCTTAAAAATAATTTTGGATTTGGCGGTACCAACGGCTCGTTGATTTTTAAACGAATATAAGAAAGCATTGATGCACTCAGCCCTATTGGTAACTTATCCTGTGGGGCCAATACCCTTGCAAAAATTCTGTGTGATGGCGTTAGGACTTTTATCGTGTGCCGTCACCATTTCCTGGGGTTTCATACATGCTGGAATTGAGTTGATTGTTTTATCTTTGATTGCTTGTTGTTGTGTAATCAATATTGAGTTGGCGTTTTTGTACACAGGCACAACAAAATTTAAAGTGGAACGGTCAATAGTGGGTTTTGGAACAATATTCCATATCAACTCTAGGGCAAATTCAAGTTCAATTGGACGCACAACATCTATTGATATTAAAGTTCACGACCCCACCTGTTGCACAACAGCGCAAGGGCGTTGGCAAATGGCTTTGGCTTGAAAAAAATGCCGACCCACAACATTGGATGAGTTTGCATAGGGCTATCGTGCAATAAGCAAATTTAAATCACCGGAAGGAAATTTTATGAATACAGGCAAAAAGTTTTATGCTTACTTACAGGCGGGCACAAATACTTTAATTTCAAGTCTTGCGATTTTGATGATGCCTGCAGTTGTAGGACTTTTAATAACCCATGCGCAAATCGTCAAAGGCCTGCCAGACTTCACCGAATTGGTTGAAGTGGTTGGCCCCTCTGTAGTTAACATTCGAACGCTGGAACGCGCACCCAGAGGTGCTCAGCAAGGTGGGGTTCCTGATGACGAGATGCAAGAGTTATTCAGGAGATTTTTTGGTGTGCCCATTCCCAATGGACCTAATGCACCGAGGCAACAACGGCCCAATCGTCAACAAGAGGAGCAACCGCGTGGTGTGGGCTCTGGTTTTATTCTGACATCAGATGGTTTTATCATGACCAATGCCCACGTGGTTGATGGTGCCGATCAAGTGTTGGTGACGCTTCCAGATAAGCGAGAGTTCAAAGCCAAAATTGTTGGTTTAGACAAACGATCCGATGTCGCTGTTGTCAAAATTGATTCAACAGGATTGCCTGCCGTCAAAATTGGCGACGTCAATCGTTTAAAGGTCGGTGAGTGGGTTATGGCTATTGGATCGCCATTTGGGTTGGACAACTCCGTCACCGCAGGCATTGTGAGCGCCAAGCAACGTGACACAGGCGACTTTCTACCTTTCATTCAAACCGATGTTGCAATTAATCCCGGTAATTCAGGTGGACCACTCATCAATATGCGTGGCGAAGTGGTGGGCATCAATAGCCAAATTTATTCTCGATCGGGTGGATTCATGGGGATCTCATTTGCAATCCCAATTGACGAGGCTGTGCGCGTGAGCGATCAACTCAAAGTCAGTGGGCGCGTGCAGCGTGGCAGGATTGGTGTTCAGATTGATCAGGTGAGCAAAGAAGTTGCAGAGTCATTGGGGCTGAGCAGAACTCAAGGCGCTTTGGTTCGATCTGTTGAAGCCAACTCGCCTGCAGAAAAAGCTGGTGTAGAGGCTGGCGATATTATTTTGAAATTCGACGGTCGCAACGTTGAAAAATCAAGCGACTTGCCGCGTATCGTTGGCAATACCAAACCTGGTAGCAAAAGTTGGGTTACTGTTTGGCGCAGGGGCGCACAAAAAGAATTGCCCATTGTGGTTGCAGAAATTGAACCTGAAAAAGTAGCGGTAACGCAATCACAACCAGCAGAAATTACAAAGCCATCAGTGACGCAATTTTTTATGGGGCTCACAGTGGGGGACCTCAGCGATATCCAAAAGAAAGATCTCAAGCTCAACAATGGTGTTGTCGTTGAAACAGTGACAGATCCAGCTGCGCGCGCAGGTATTCGTGAAGGCGATGTGATTACTGCGATGAGCAATAGCGAAGTGAAGGATCTCAAATCATTTGAACTCATCACATCCAAGCTTGATAAATCCAAGCCAGTTAATGTATTGCTTCGAAGAGGTGAGTGGGCTCAATATGTGGTTATTCGCCCATCTCGATAATTCCTTTGGACTTATTTACCCCATTTTTAAGTAGGATATTGGGCTTGAATCGCACAAATTGAATTTTTTTAATTTTTATTTTGTTTGCAATTGCTAACTTATAAATAATTTTTCATTGAATTTGTCTAAAATAGCAACTTCAAAGAATCCTCATCAGCATCTCAACCCGTTTAAATTCCACGATATGAGATTTGACCACCCGCACCATCCATATTTTAAGATCACCCACATGTTGTCCCATGTTTGCCCACAATCAATTGTGAATAAGTTGTTTATAACTAATTTGTGGTTAGATCGCAACGACGTTTTTTGTCCAATTCGGGGGGTGTCACAAACGCCCTTTTTGCCTACAATGGAACTCCAACTATCGCAGTTGCCATTGATTGTTGGTTCCGGGCGCGTCATCACCTGACGCGCCCTTTTTTATGTCTGTCTTCTTTTGAATTCAACCACTTATCGTTCACCTTTGATGAAGCACATCAGAAATTTTTCAATCATTGCACATATCGATCACGGCAAATCAACTCTTGCTGATCGACTTATTCAGCGCTGTGGAGGTTTGAGCGAACGCGAGATGGAAGCTCAAGTCCTGGACTCGATGGACATCGAAAAAGAGCGTGGGATAACCATCAAAGCGCAGACCGCTTCACTGAGTTACAAAGCCAAAGATGGCATTACTTACAACCTCAATTTAATTGATACACCAGGCCATGTCGATTTCTCTTATGAAGTCAGTCGTTCATTGTCTGCTTGTGAAGGTGCATTGCTCGTAGTTGATGCTTCTCAAGGCGTTGAAGCACAAACAGTGGCTAATTGCTACACCGCCTTAGATTTAGGTGTTGAAGTGGTGCCTGTGCTCAACAAAATGGATTTGCCGCAAGCCGATCCAGAAAATGCAAAAACAGAAATTGAAGACGTGATTGGCATTGATGCCAGCGAAGCAATACCGTGTTCCGCAAAAACTGGAATGGGCATTGAAGAAATATTAGAAGCTATTATTCACAAAATACCGCACCCCAAGGGCAATCCTGATGGACCTTTGCGCGCCATGATTGTTGATTCATGGTTTGATACTTATGTTGGTGTTGTGATGTTGGTGCGCGTGGTTGATGGTCGACTGGTTCGCGGCGACCGCATCAAAATGATAGCTACTGAAACAACCTATTTGGCCGACAACTTGGGCGTGTTTACTCCCGCTAATGAACCGCGTGAATCATTAGAGGCGGGAGAAGTGGGTTACATCACTGCAGGTATCAAAGAGCTGCAAGCGGCCAAAGTGGGTGACACCATTACCCAAATCAAAACAGGTTCAGGTGGGGCGGCCGCCACGGCAACAGAAGCATTGCCAGGCTTTAAAGAAATTCAGCCTCAGGTGTTTGCGGGCTTGTATCCCACAGAGGCCAATCAATACGATGCATTGCGCGATAGTTTAGAAAAACTCAAACTCAATGATTCTTCCTTGCGATACGAGCCTGAAGTTTCTCAGGCCTTGGGATTTGGCTTTCGTTGTGGCTTCTTAGGTTTATTGCACATGGAAATTGTGCAAGAGCGTTTGGAGCGAGAGTTTGATCAAGATTTGATTACGACTGCACCGAGTGTGGTCTACCAAGTCGAAAAAGCCGACGGCGAGGTGATCATGGTGGAAAATCCCTCCAAGATGCCCGAGCAAAGCAAAATCAATGAAATCAGAGAGCCTATTGTGACGGTGCATTTGTACATGCCCCAAGAACATGTGGGCTCGGTGATGACTCTGGCCAATCAAAAGCGTGGCATGCAAATCAACATGGCCTATCACGGTCGTCAAGTGATGCTCACCTACGACATGCCTTTGGGAGAAATTGTTTTAGATTTTTTTGACAAGCTCAAATCGGTGTCGCGTGGATATGCATCCATGGATTACGAATTCAAAGAGTACCGTGTGTCCGATGTTGTCAAAGTTGATATTTTGCTTAATGCAGAAAAGGTCGATGCCTTATCCATTATTGTTCACCGTTCACAGTCGCAATACCGCGCCCGCGCTGTGGTGGCCAAGATGCGCGAAATCATAAGCCGTCAAATGTTCGATGTGGCCATTCAAGCCGCGATTGGTGCAAATATCATTGCCCGTGAAACCGTCAAGGCTTTGCGTAAAAATGTGCTGGCAAAATGCTATGGTGGTGATATCAGTCGCAAACGCAAACTTCTTGAAAAACAAAAAGCAGGAAAAAAACGCATGAAACAAATTGGATCTGTGGAAGTTCCACAAGAAGCATTTTTAGCCATTTTGCAGGTGGAGGATTGATGCCAACCATTACCGCTTTTGTTCTGGCTGCTTTTATTGGCTACGGAGCCACATGGTTCTTTGGCATGCACGAGGGAAATTTTTCTTTGCTCATGCTCATGGCTTGTGTTGTTACTGGTTTTTATTGGTTGGCTGAAAAATTTTATTTTTTACCCCAGCGACAACGCACCTTCGATGAATTAATTGCCAGCTCCGAAAAAAGAAATCAAGAACTGGCAAAACAAGGTATATCAGCTCCGCCGGAAGATTTATCTAAAGCGCAACAAGCGATCATCATGCAGCCATGGTGGTTGGATTGGACGGCAGGACTCTTTCCGGTCATTGCAACCGTGTTTTTGTTGCGTTCTTTTTTCTTTGAGCCTTTCAAAATACCATCGGGCTCCATGATACCCACGTTGCACATTGGGGACTTGATATTGGTTAACAAATACCACTATGGATTTCGCCTACCTGTCATCAACTACAAAGTGACGCAAGGAAATGCTGTGCAACGCGGAGATGTAATGGTGTTTCGTTACCCACCCAAGCCGAGCATGGATTACATCAAGCGAGTGGTTGGTGTTCCTGGGGATGAAATCGCCTTTCTCAACAAACAACTCACCGTGAATGGCCAAGTTGTTGTGCAGCAATCGATTCCTGATTTTTTTGACGCCGATCAATTGCGTTACTCCAAGCAATTTGAAGAAAGTATGCCAACAGGTAGCGATTCAACAATCATGACGCCAATCAAAAAACACAAATTGTTGATTGATCCCGTGGTGCCTTCGTTTGTCACAGGTATCGAAAATTTCCCCTACAAAGGCCAATGTCGCTACAGTGTTGAAGGTGTGATTTGTAAAGTGCCCCAAGGTCATTACTTCATGATGGGTGACAACCGCGACAACTCACTGGATTCTCGCTATTGGGGCTTTGTACCCGATGCCAATATTGTGGGCAAGGCTTTTTATGTTTGGATGAATTTTGGTAATTTGGGTCGTATTGGTGCATTTGATTGAGCATGAATCAACAGCACGATCCCTTATTCCTAAAAGCATTACAACAAAGGCTGGGCCACACTTTTTCTGATCAACGTTTGTTACCGCTTGCGCTCACGCATCGCAGTTTCAGCTCATCACATAACGAGCGTTTAGAGTTTTTGGGTGATTCGGTTCTCAATTTGGCCGTATCGCAATTTTTATACGAGGCCCTACCCGATTTGCCTGAAGGGGAGTTGTCGCGAGTACGAGCCAATTTGGTCAAGCAAGATACATTGCATCAATTGGCTGTTGAGTTGGGTTTGACAGGATTGATTCGTTTGGGTGAAGGCGAGTTGCGCTCGGGTGGGCAAAATCGTCCATCCATCTTGGCCGACTCTTTGGAAGCACTCATTGGTGCTGTTTTTTTAGACGCGGGCTTTCAAGTGGCCAATGATTGGGTGAAGCGACTCTTTCAAAAAGTGGACCTCAAGTCCGATATGTTAGCTGCAGCAAAAGACCCCAAAACTGAACTACAAGAATATTTACAAAGTAGAAAATTCAAACTACCTATATATCGCGTGATTGGTACAACAGGCGCCGCACATCAACAAACTTTTGATGTGGAGTGTGAAGTGCCCGAGTTGGGTTTAGTTCAACGCGGTATTGGTAGTTCTCGAAAAACGGGTGAGCAAGCGGCCGCCGCAGCTATTTTGCTGACGATGAAAGATGGGCAATGAATAACGAATTGGTTCAGCGATGTGGCTTGATTGCCATTGTGGGCAAGCCCAATGTGGGCAAGTCAACCTTGCTCAATGCCTTGGTCGGTCAAAAAATCAGTATAACCTCGCGCAAGGCTCAAACTACACGTCACCGCATTATAGGCATTCGCACCGTTAATGAAGCGCAGTTTATTTTTGTAGATACGCCTGGATTTCAAACGCGCCATAGCAACGCACTCAATCGATCGTTAAATAAAACTGTTTTGGGTGCCGTGAGCGACGTGGATCTGGTTTTGTTTGTGGTCCAAGCAGGCTCTTACAACTCTGCAGACGACAAAGTGCTTGATTTATTAAGTGGTCAAGTCCCTGTTGTATTGTTGGCCAATAAATTAGATCAAGTTCATCGTCGTGCTGAGCTTGCACCTTGGATGCAAGACATGGGGTGCAATTACAACTTTGCCGAGTTGATTCCCATGTCTGCTAAAAACAGCAAAGACATCGAGCGACTCCTCACGCTTTGTAAAAATTATTTACCCGAACAGCCCTGGTGGTATGGCCAAGACGAACTCACCGATAAAAGCGAAAAATTTTTAGCTGCAGAAATTATTCGAGAAAAATTATTTCGTTTAACTGGCGATGAGTTGCCCTACACATCGACCATCGTTATAGATAAATTTGAAGAAGAAAAAGGCAGAACTGTTTCTCGCATGGTTCGCATCGCTGCAACCTTGGTTGTTGAGCGCGATGGACACAAAGCAATGGTGATTGGTGAGGGCGGTGAACGACTCAAACGCATTGGTACCGAAGCGCGTCAAGAACTAGAAAAATTAATGGATGCCAAAGTATTTTTAGAATTGTGGGTCAAAGTTCGTTCAGGCTGGGCGGACGATGAAGCGCGGGTGCGCAGTTTTGGTTACGAGTAAGTCCCTTGCGATTTCAAGATGGGTGGACGAACCTGCATTCGTTCTCCATCACTACGCCTGGAGCGAGTCGAGTTTAATTTTAGAAACACTCACGCTCAACAACGGTCGAATTGCCATGGTGGCCAAAGGTGCGAAGCGTCCGCATTCAAGTTTGCGATCTGTTTTACTGCCCTTACAGCCTTTGGCATTGAGTTACAGCGGTGACACAGAAATCAGAACCCTCAAATCAGCGGAGTGGGTGGGTGGGCATGTCATGCCAACAGGTGAGGCCTTGCTATCGGGTTTTTATATCAATGAATTGATGATGCATTTGCTGGCGCGTGACGACCCGCATCCTGCCTTGTTTGATATTTATAAACAAACAGTTGAAATATTGGCCAGCGGTTTAGAGCCCGCAACAGCGCCCTTGCTCAGAACCTTTGAATTGCTTTTGTTGCGCGATACAGGTTTTTTGCCTGTACTCAATGCGCAAACTTTGACGCTTCAACCACTTTTGGATGACACGCCTTATTCACTCGTGCCCGAAGGCGGTTTGCGCACCGTGCATGATGAAGAAAAAAACACGCTCACAGGCCTGCAATGGCAACAACTTCATGCGGTGCTTTGCAGTGACTCACCGCTCACCCAAACCTTGCGGTTTTGTGCGGAACTGCCATCGCCCGATCGATCCGCATTGCAAATACAATTGCGTGCCATGGTTAACCATCACTGCGGTGTATCCTCTCTTCGAACGCGTCAATTGATGATGGAATTGCAATCGCTATGACCACCGCATTATCTGTAAACCTTAATAAAGTTGCATTGATACGCAACACACGGCATTTGGGTATTCCCAGTGTGACGCGTGCCGCAATCTTGTGTTTAACGGCAGGTGCACACGGAATCACGATTCATCCTAGACCCGATGCTCGCCATATTCGTTCGAGCGACGCCTATGAGTTAGATCAATTGCTCAAGCAATGGCCTGATCGTGAATTTAATATTGAAGGAAATCCATTTCATAACTTGATGGAATTTGTTGAAAAAATAAAACCGCATCAAGTTACTTTTGTGCCAGATGGACAAGATCAATTCACAAGTGATCACGGCTGGCAATTTCCTGATGATGCCAATCGCTTGATTCCCTTGATCGCCCAAGCAAAATTTTTTGGATCGCGTGTGAGTTTATTCATGGATGCTGATCCATCGGCGATGAAATGGGCCAAGCAAGTTGGTGCAGATCGCGTGGAGTTGTACACTGAGCCGTATGCGCAAGCACATGGCACATCACAGCAATCCCAAGTCTTGCGTCAATTTGCAGACGCAGCCCTCGCCGCTCAAGAGCAGGGCTTAGAGGTCAATGCGGGGCATGATCTCAATCTTTTGAATTTAAAAGATTTTTTAACAGCGGTTGTTGGTGTAAAAGAAGTGTCGATTGGTCATGCGTTGATATCCGATGCTTTAGAGATGGGCTATCAAAAAATCATTCAGTCCTATTTAGATTGCATACCTGCATCATGAGTATCTATGGCATTGGTACTGATATTTGCGATGTGCGACGCATACGCTCAGCGCTCGAGCGTCATGGCGAGCGCTTTGCACAAAAAATTTTGACCGAAGGCGAATTGCAAACTTGGCGTGTACGAAGTCAGCATTGGAGCGATCGGGGCATTCGTTTTGTGGCCACGCGATTTTCTGCCAAAGAATCTTTTAGCAAAGCCATTGGCTTGGGTATGCGAATGCCCATGACGTGGCGCTTGTGCGAAATCGCCAAGCTTCCTAGTGGCGAGCCCACGATTGTTTTACACGGCGTATTGGCCGATTGGTGTGCACAATGCGGCTTAACAGCCCGCGTGAGTGTGAGCGATGAAACAGACTATGCCGTTAGTTTTGTCATTGTTGAAAAAACATGAATCATCAATATTCCCCATTGATATTGGATATTGCAGGTCAAGCGCTTACTGCGGTAGATCGACGTCGCTTGATGCATCCGATGACAGGCGGTTTAATTTTATTTACGCGCAATTGGAAAGACAGACAACAACTCACCGACTTGTGCGCATCGATTAAAGAAGTCAGAAAAGATATTTTGATTTGCGTTGATCATGAAGGCGGTCGCGTTCAACGATTCAAAACCGATGGATTCACACACCTACCACCCATGCGTGCCTTAGGACATTTGTGGATGACAGATGAAAAAAACAAACCCGCCAGTGGTGCGATGAAAGCGACTCAAGTGGCTACTGCGTGCGGATATATTTTGGGAAGCGAGCTGCGTGCCTGTGGGGTAGATTTTAGTTTTACGCCCGTTTTAGATTTGGATCATGGCGATAGCAGTGTCGTTGGTGATCGATCGTTTCATCGAGATGCACGCGTTGTTGTGTTATTGGTCAAAAGTTTGATGCAAGGCCTGCTGCAATCGGGCGTATCCAATTGCGGCAAACATTTTCCAGGTCACGGATTTGTCAAAGCCGATTCTCATATTGATTTGCCTGTGGATGATCGCAGTTTGCAATCGATATTGATTGATTGCGCATTGCCCTACCAATGGTTAAATAATTCCCTGATGAGTGTGATGCCTGCACACGTGATTTATTCCAAGGTTGACAACAAGCCAGCAGGATTTTCAAATCAATGGCTGCAAGAGATATTGCGCCAAAAGTTTGATTTTCAGGGTGCCATCATCAGCGATGATTTGTCGATGGCGGCGGCGCGTTTTATCGACGGTCAACAACTCACCTATACACAAGCAGCTTTGGTTGCCATTCAAGCGGGCTGTGATTTGGTGCTGCTTTGTAATCAAAGTTTAGCCAGCAGTCAGGGTGGTGGGGGCGCTATTGATGATGTATTGGATGGCTTGACTCAGGCTCAACAAACGGGCCAGTGGCTTGGGCGCTCAAGCGCTGAGCGTCGGCGGCTCAGCCTATTTCCTGCCTCGCCGGCCCTAGGTTGGGATGCTTTAATGGCTTCTGATCGGTACCGCCAAGCCCAAAACCTCCTGTCTTTACTGGTTTAGAAGGGCTATCTGCACCAAGGGCATACTTTATTGTCGCGTTCTCGGTTAAAATCATCCATCTTGGCGCCAAGCGATGGTGCCTATGCGCAAAGGATGTTTCATGGCGACAAAATCTGGCAAAACGACCGTCGACGAAAGCGGCTTGCGATTCACCAGCCGTGAAAATGGTTCGCCATTTGCAGGTATGGGCAAAATGGGTGAAACCATGTCGTGTATCAAATGTGGGTTACACAAGCCCAGAAGGCAAGGCAGTCAGCAACGTTTTGCTGGCAGCTTGGCATTTTTCTGTTTTGATTGCAAACCACCCAAAGTGGCGGCTCCCGCCAATTAAACCCGCTATTTGAGCTACGTCCTGAGTAGCTCAAGAAATTTAATTCATGCCCGAATTTACTTTTTTATTGTCTCCCAATTTACAATCAATCTAACACACGGCCTTTGCTGTCACTGTTTCAAAAATGATCAGTGGAGTAGATGGACAATTTCTTGAGTCAGAATTCTTAAAAGATATGTCAAGGATGATTCAACAAGGGCAACCCTTGATTAGATTAGATGGATCAGAAATAGGTTGTTGGAAAAACAGATCCCAACATATCGATTTTTTTTAACCCGTCGATGACCAAAGCCACTACGTTTGGGCGCCTCGAAAATTCAGCGACTACGCCCCAAACTTGGTGGTTTACACCAAATCGGACTTTTTAAAATTATTTGGTGATTGTTGTCGAAACTTCTTCAAGATGAATCGACATCGGCAATATGAATTTGTATTGGCGATGATCGTCAGCGAAATCTCACTCCAAGTCAATTACAACTTACATCGATGTGTCGCGTCTGAGTGCAGGAAATAAAATCACATCTCGAATGCTTGGACTATCCGTTAAAAGCATCATCAGTCGATCAATGCCGATGCCGCAACCGCCTGTAGGTGGCATGCCGTACTCCAATGCACGAACAAAGTCGTGATCAAAAAACATGGCTTCATCATCACCACTATCTTTGGCGCTGACCTGCGCATGAAAGCGTGCAACCTGATCTTCTGCATCGTTAAGTTCACTAAAACCATTACCAAATTCACGACCCGTGATGTAGAGTTCAAACCGTTCGGTCACATCTGGTTTTGAGTCACAGGCGCGGGCCAGTGGAGAAATTTCGATAGGATGCTCACAAATAAAAGTGGGGTCCCATAGTTTTTCTTCGACATTTTCCTCAAAGTAAAGGACTTGAATACTGGCTAATGAACGTTTGGAGAGTTTATTTTTCTCCTCGCTCAGACCCGAGCGCTTGAGTGACTCAATGAGCCATGTGGGATTGTCGACATTGGCCCCTGCCGATGTATGCGCCAAAATAGCTTCACGAATAGTGAGCCGTGCAAAGGGTTTGCTCACATCGACGGGCTTGTCGTTGAAGGTGAGTTGCAATGATCCGGTTGATTGTTGTGCCACATCACGAACGAGTTGCTCGGTAAATTGCATTAAGTCTTGGTAATTCCAATAGGCCGCATAAAACTCCATCATGGTGAATTCTGGATTGTGACGAACAGAAATACCTTCATTGCGAAAATTTCGATTGATTTCAAATACGCGCTCAAAGCCGCCCACGATCAAACGCTTAAGGTAAAGCTCGGGCGCAATGCGCAAATACATTTCTTGATCCAAAGCATTGTGATGCGTAACAAATGGTTTGGCGTTAGCACCTCCAGGAATGGGGTGCAGCATGGGTGTTTCAACTTCTAAAAAGTCGTGCTTGACCATGAAGTCTCGAATGGTGGTGACAGCTTTGCTGCGCGCAATAAAACGTGCACGTGCCGTCTCGTCGGTCATTAAATCAACATAGCGTTGTCTGTATTTGATTTCTTGATCATGCACGCCATGAAATTTGTCGGGCATAGGACGCAAACTTTTGGTGAGCAAACGAATAGAGCTGGCATAAATAGAGAGTTCGCCCGTTCTGGTTTTGAATACGCGACCTTGTGCGGCCACGATATCGCCCAAATCCCAATGTTTAAATTCATTGTAAATTTCTTCCGATACGTCGTCGCGCGCAATATAAATTTGAATGCGACCCGTGCTGTCTTGAAAGGTTGCAAAACTGGCCTTGCCCATCACACGTTTGAGCATCATTCGCCCCGCAACAGAAACGATATGATTTTCTTCTATCAATTGCTCCGATGTTTTATTTTCATGTTCGTGATGCAGCGCATCTGCGCGATGCGAGGGTTTGAAATCATTGGGAAAGGCAACCCCTTTGCCGTCGGCTTGTCGCGCGCGAATCGCTTTGAGTTTGTCGCGACGCTCAGCGATGAGTTGATTTTCGTCGAGGGCAGGCGTGGTGTCGGTAGTGGTATCAGATGTCATGGAATCAATTGACCGAATCGGCGGGTTGTTTTTGTAGGATGGCTAAGGTGTCTGCAATGGTTTTGCGTAATTGGCGACGATCGCAAATGAAATCGATAGCGCCTTTTTCTTGTAAAAACTCTGCGCGTTGAAAACCTTCGGGTAAGGTCACGCGAACCGTGCTTTCAATCACGCGCGGTCCAGCAAAACCAATTAAGGCCTTGGGTTCGGCAATAACAACGTCGCCCATGAATGCAAAACCTGCGGAAACGCCGCCCATGGTGGGGTCAGTCAAAACACTAATATAGGGCAATCCTTTTTTGGCAAGTTTAGTGAGCGATGCATTGGTTTTTGCCATTTGCATCAATGACAACAAGCCTTCTTGCATGCGTGCACCACCTGTTGCTGTGAAGCAAATAAAAGGCACTTTTTGTTCGATTGCTGTATGAACACCACGCACAAAACGCTCACCCACCACAGAGCCCATCGAGCCGCCCATAAAATCAAATTCAAAACAAGCCGCAACCACATGAATGCTATGAACTGCGCCACCCATTACTACCAATGCATCGGTTTCGCCCGTGTTTTCGATGGCTTCTTTGAGTCGTTCGGTGTATTTGCGACTGTCTTTGAATTTGAGTGGATCGACAGGGATGACCTCTTGTCCGATTTCGTAGCGGCCCTCAGGATCTAAAAAAGAATCTAGACGTGCACGCGCAGTGATGCGATGGTGATGATTACATTTGGGACAAACATTTTGATTTTGTTCTAAGTCTGCTTTGTATAAAACAGTTTCGCAGCTTGGACACTTGACCCACACACCTTCGGGCACACTTCGACGATCCGATGGGTCGGTGTGTTGTATTTTTGAGGGAAGTAGTTTTTCTAACCAACTCATCTTTTAGCTCCGTTCGGTTAATGAAATCCAACAGGTGAGATTATGCGTCCATTGCGGATCGAATTTCTGCCATGAATGATTGGGCCACTGAGACCGCTTCTTTGCTTGCACTGGCCTCTATCAATTGCAACAAACGACTGCCAATCACGACAGCATCTGCTACTTGACCGATGGCTTTGGCAGTTTGGCCATCGCGAATACCAAAACCCACGCCAACAGGAATCGATACGTGCTTTCGAATGCGAGGCAACATGGCTTTGACTTCGTCGGTGTTGAGACTGCCAGAACCCGTAACTCCTTTGAGCGACACGTAATACACATAACCACTGGCAATGCGTGCAACATCAGCCATGCGTTTTTCAGTGCTAGTGGGTGCCAGCAAAAAAATTAAATCCATTTGACGTTCACGCAACGCACTTGCAAATTCTTCGCATTCTTCGGGCGGATAGTCAACCACCAAAATACCGTCAACACCCGCATCATGTGCGTGTTGAACAAACGCATGCACGCCGTGTTTGAGGTTGTAGCATTCAATTGGATTGGCATAGCCCATTAATACAACGGGAGTACGCGTATTTTTTTTTCTAAACGCTCTAACAAAATCTAAAACCTGCTCAGAACCTACACCTTGTGTCAGCGCAACTTCTCCTGCTTTTTGAATCACAGGACCGTCGGCCATGGGGTCACTAAACGGAACGCCCAATTCAATAATATCGGCACCTCCTTGAACCAATCCATGCATGATGTCCACAGTTTGAATTGGCGAAGGAAACCCAGCCATCAAATATGGAATCAATGCTTTGCGATCCTTATTTTTTAGGTCTAAAAGTATTTGTTCAATACGACTCATTATGCATTCCTTGTTGATGCGGGCATTGCTACTGTGGATGAACCGTCACCTTTGACTCCTTGACCTTGACAGCTTGGTCTGCAATAAAAATCGGCATGACTCAAATCTGCAACCGTGCCAATGTCTTTGTCACCTCGCCCAGATAAATTAACCAAGATGGATTGCTGTGGTGTCATGGTTTTGGCAAGTTTCATTGCATAGGCTACTGCATGGCTTGATTCAAGCGCAGGAATAATCCCTTCAGTTCTGCACAAATAATGAAAAGCTTCGAGCGCTTCTTGATCGGTGATGCCGACATATTGCGCGCGTCCAATATCTTTTAAAAATGAATGCTCGGGTCCAACTCCAGGATAGTCAAGGCCTGCACTCACGCTATGAGTTTCTGTGATTTGACCGTTGTCGTCTTGCAAAATATAAGTGCGGTTGCCATGCAAAACACCAGGTGCACCGCGTTGCAACGATGCAGAATGTTTGCCACTGTCAAGTCCTTCACCCGCTGCTTCAATGCCAATGAGTTGCGTTTTTTCAAATGGAATATAAGGATAAAAAATACCCATGGCGTTGCTGCCGCCGCCCACACATGCAAGTACCGCATCGGGTTGTAGCCCATGATGCATGCTGGGCATTTGTGTGATGCACTCTTCGCCAATCACACTTTGAAAATCTCTCACCATCATGGGATAAGGATGAGGGCCAGCCACAGTGCCAATGATGTAAAAAGTATTTTCGACATTGGTTACCCAATCGCGCAAGGCTTCATTGAGTGCATCTTTGAGTGTGCGACTGCCAGAGGTGACAGGCACAACCGTTGCGCCTAATAATTTCATGCGATACACATTGGGGCTTTGACGTTTGACGTCTTCGCTGCCCATATACACCACGCATTCCAATCCGTAACGTGCGCAAATAGTAGCCGTTGCAACCCCGTGTTGACCCGCGCCAGTTTCTGCAATGACGCGGGGCTTGCCCATACGCTTAGCAAGCATGGCTTGTCCAATGGTGTTATTGATTTTGTGAGCGCCCGTGTGATTGAGATCTTCACGTTTGAGATAAATTTGTGCGCCACCCATTTCGCGACTTATGCGGGCAGCATGATAAATGGGGGAGGGGCGTCCGACAAAATGCGCTAACTCGCTTTTGAATTCGGCTACAAATTGGGGGTCGTTGCGATAGTGTTCATACTCGGCTTTGAGTTCTTCAATGGCATGCGTGAGCGTTTCGCTGACAAAGCTTCCGCCATAGTTGCCAAAATGTCCACGTGCATCGGGTTGTTGATAGGTGTTCATAAAAAAATCTAATGAGATGTTGCGCTTTAATGATGCGCTGAAAAAAGTGAAGTGGTTCTACAAAACTGTTGAGCGAACCGCTTCTACAAATTGGCGAATTTTGTGTGGATCTTTGATGCCTTTAGCGCTTTCAACACCAGAACTGACATCAACAGACAGCGACAAGCCTCGCGCGTGTAGAGCTCGAATACCGTCGCCCACGTTTGCAGGTGTGAGTCCACCAGACAAAACGAGGTGAGCGTTGACGCTTAGTGGCAGAAGTGACCAATTGAAAGTTTTGCCACCCCCTCCATAACCTTCCACATGAGTGTCTAGGAGCAAGGCATTGGCTTGTGAATAATCCAAAGCGTATTTTACGAGGTTAAAAGGAGCTTGTCCGCTGGGGGAGGGGTCTGGGATTCGGGCCGCGCGAATCCAGCGTCTTCCTAATGATTGGGCGACGCGCAGACAAAACTCTGGGGATTCGTCACCATGAAATTGCAGCCAAGCACCTGGCACTTGTTTGGCAGACGAAATAACCTCTTCTTCGCTGGCATTGACATACAACAAAACGGGTGAAACAAAGCTGGGCAGTCGCAACGAGAGTTGGGCGGCACGCTCAGCACTCACATATCTAGCGCTTTTGAAATACAACACAAAACCAATGGCGTTCACGCCAGCTTGGACGGCGCAGTCCACATCCGCTTCGCGTGTAAGTCCACAAATTTTGATGCTGGTGTATGTCATGTGATCAACCAATCAAATGCCGAAGTTTGCTCGGGCAGTCCCCATTGCGTATCGTACACGGGACCTAAAAAATACAAACCATCAGGAGAAAAAGTGGGTGCGGCAACATCACGATTTTTTGCTTGCAAAACTTCATCCATCCATTGTGGCGTTTGAAATGACTGCCCCACTTGTATGAAGCAACCCATGATGTTGCGAATCATGTGATGTAAAAAAGCATTCGCTTCAAAATCAAATCGCCAATAAGCGCTGTTGCTTTGCGTGGTGTGTTTGCGCATATCGATACGATGAATGTGTTTGATGGGGCTGAGTGCTTGGCACGCCGATGCACGAAAAGATGTGAAATCGTGTTCACCCAAAAGATATTGCGCGGCTTGATTCATGGCTTCATGATTTAAAGGACGAAAGACCCAACCAACGCGTGACACCTCAATACTGGGTCTAACGGGTGATTCCAAAAGAATATATGAATACCGACGCGCAATTGCACTGCCCCGTGCATGAAAGTGATCAGGAACAATTTGCGCCCATTGAACAGCAATATCAGAAGGTAAAAATGCATTCGTGCCACGTACCCATGATGACATATCGCGTTGAATCTGCGTATCAAAATGCACGACTTGCATCAATCCATGAACACCAGCGTCAGTTCTGCCTGCGCACAAAACCTGTATCGGTTGCTGGGCGAACTCTGTCAGAGACGATTCGAGTTTGTCTTGAATGGTTTTTCTGGAGAGCTGACTTTGCCAGCCCTCGTAGCCCTGGCCGTTGTAGCTCAGGCCCAAGGCGATGCGCATGGGTCTAGACTTTCTCGGCTAACCACCGTTTGGCTTGTGCTTGAAGATCTGGGCTTGCCTGATCGGCCACTTCTTGTGCCAAGGCGCGGCTGGTGTGCTTTTGTCCTAGTTTCCATAGCTCTTCAGCCAAATCAAGTCTGACTTTGAAGGGGTCTTCCAGAGCTGAGTCGGAATCAACAGAAGAGGATGTAGCGTTAGATGTATAGGCATTGTCAGTGGGTGATGGGCTATCTTTAGTGTCGGTGAACTTTGGATGCGGTGGCAAATCCAAATCAAAATCAATTTTTAGTTCTGGAGGGGGTGCATTTTGCGCTTGAACTTCTTGTAGTTCTTGCTCTAATTCTGCGGTTTTACTTTTGGCTTTAATCCATCCGATTAAAAGCAAAAAAGCAAGCAGGCCACCAGCAGCCAATGGAACGCGAGAATCTTTTAATAATGAATTAATTAGACCATTGACGCTTTCCATTGCGGTGGATAGTGACAAGCCGTCTTTGCTATTAGCGTCACCCACATTGGCAGAAGCTTGTGCAATTTTTCCAAGTTCGTTGACATTTTTTGAAATTTCCTCAGCACGTTTGGCGACTTCTTCGGCTTCTTTTTGCTTGGCGATTGCATCGGCATCTTTTGAATCGGGCTTGCTGAGTTTGAGTTGATCTTTAGGATCTGTTTTGTTATTTTTGACTTGTCCTTGAATGGAGCCACTTGCCGTGTTGCCTGCCTGATCAATTTTGGCTTGAGCCAAACGCGTGGCAACGCTGGCACGATAGGCGTCAAAATCTTTGGATTGAAGTTGAATATTTTCGCGCCCTTCTTTTCGACTAATGCTTCTGGCTTGTTCTATTTTGGGAATAGTGAGAACCGAACCTGCTTTAAGTCGATTGACATTGTCGGCAACAAAAGCATCGGGATTGCTTCGCAATAAGGCCAATAACATTTGATCCAATGAAACGGTATCGTCTTGGTGTTGCTCAATGATTTCGCTGGCCGTGTCACCAGACTTCACCAGAATTTTGACAGCATCAGGGTCGTTGGAATTTGCAGTACGTTGCGGTGGAGGAGATTTTTTAATTGGTTTTGCGTTGTCTGCTGGCGCAGACTCCTTGTTCGCTTTTTCTGGAACTGCTTTGGGAGTGTCAGCAACCAACATACTCAAGTTACGCACCATACGCCCTGATGCCCAACGCAAATCAATTAAGACTTCGAGGTAAGGCTCTTTAACGGGTGCTTTGCCTGTGATTTGCAATACCTGCGATGTCTCACTTTTGGTGATGAGTTTGAACTCTGCATTATTTAGTGCAGGGTTGATTGCTACCCGCGCTGTTTGAAAAGTGGTGGAGTCGGCTAAATTGGCGCGCAGTTCTTTGGCTTCTGCTGCAGAAATATCTGAAATCAAAATTTCTGCGCGAAGGGGCTCACCCATTTTGGAGAGCACATCGGGGCTGCTTAAATTCATCGCGTGAATTTGGCTTGAGACCAGCAATAAAATGATGGTTGCTATTGCTCGCATGGGATGTATTAATTTGAAAATCATAGATTTGCCACAAAAAGCAAGAATGATTCAATCATAAACGACTGTTAGCGTTTAGGGAAATATTCATTACTGGCTAAGCAAGATACGCAACATCCGCCTTAAAGGCTCTGCCGCACCCCACAAAAGTTGATCTCCAATGGTAAAGGCGCCTAAATACTCTGGGCCAAAGGCCATTTTTCGAATGCGCCCGACTGGAATCGTCATGGTGCCTGTGACTGCAACGGGAGTGAGGTGCTGCACGGTGGCCTCTCGCGTGTTGGGCACAACCTTAACCCACTCGTTGTCGGCGGCAATGAGCGCCTCGATATCGGTCAAGGGCACATTTTTTTTCAATTTGAATGTGAGGGCTTGACTATGACAGCGCATCGCGCCTACACGAACACAAAACCCGTCGACAGGCGTCGCCGCTTTGTCAAAGCCCTCGCCTTGACCCAAAATTTTGTTGGTCTCGGCCATGCCCTTCCACTCTTCACGGGATGTGCCCCAGCCGTCTTGATTGGATGTTTTGCCAATGCCCAAATCTTTGTCGATCCATGGAATCAATGAACCACCTAAAGGCACGCCAAAGTTTTCGGTTTCTTGAGCGCTGAGTTTGCGTTGCTTGTCCACCACCATGCGATCGATTTCTAAGATGGCGCTTTTGGGATCATCCAATAAAGACTTCACTTCTGAATACAGCGTGCCATATTGTGTGAGAAGTTCACGCATATGTTGTGCGCCACCACCAGACGCGGCTTGGTAGGTTTGTGTGCTCATCCACTCCACCCAACCTGCTTTGTATAAAGCACCGACACCCATCAACATGCAACTGACGGTGCAATTGCCACCAATCCAATTGTTACGACCTTGGATGAGCGCATTTTGAATGACAGGTAAATTGATGGGATCCAAAATAATGACCGCGTCTTTGTTCATGCGCAGTGTGGAAGCCGCATCAATCCAATGCCCCTTCCAGCCTGCTGCGCGCAATTTTGGAAATAATTCGGTGGTGTAGTCACCGCCTTGTGCAGTAATGATGATGTCGCAATCTTGCAGTGCAGAGATATTGTGCGCGTCTTGTAACTTGGTTTCGTTTTTGGCGATGACAGGCGCCGCGCCACCAGCATTTGATGTAGAAAAGAAAATGGGATCGATCAGATTAAAGTCACCTTCGGCTTGCATGCGGTCCATTAATACGGAACCCACCATGCCACGCCAGCCTACTAAGCCTACTCGATTACCTATTTTTTTCATGATCATGCCCTTTCAAATTTAATTTTCCCTGGTTCGTCAAACCAGGAAGGCATGACGAACCGAAGCTTTTAGCCCTTGCTTGTTTTTGTAATAGCCGCCACAACAGCGTCACCCATTTGTTGGGTGCTGACCTTTTGTGTGCCTTGCGAATAAATATCAGCAGTGCGCAGTCCTTGAGACAACACAGCGCTCACCGCTGAATCAATGCGATCAGCGGCGGAGGTTTGGTTGAGTGAAAAACGTAACATCATGGCAACAGACAATATTGTAGCCAATGGATTGGCAATATTTTTGCCTGCGATGTCGGGGGCACTGCCATGACTGGGTTCGTACAAGCCTTGATTTTTTGCATTGAGTGAAGCAGATGGCAACATGCCGATTGAGCCTGTTAGCATGGAAGCTTCATCAGACAAAATATCGCCAAACATATTGCCAGTGACGATCACATCGAATTTTTTGGGCTCTTTAACCAATTGCATCGCCGCGTTATCGACATACATATGATCGAGTGCCACATCGGGGTATTGCGCGTGGACTTCGGTGACCACGTCTTTCCAAAATTGAAATGTTTCAAGCACATTGGATTTGTCAACACTAGTTACTTTTTTGTTGCGCTTGCGTGCAGCTTGAAACGCCACGTGTGCAATGCGTTCAATTTCGGGTTTGCTGTAGCGCATGGTGTCAAACGCTTCTTGCGTACCAGGAAAGTGGCCGTCGGTGGCAACGCGTCTGCCGCGTGGTTGACCAAAATAAATATCGCCTGTGAGTTCGCGAATAATCAAAATATCCAAACCAGAAACAAGTTCGGGCTTGAGACTGGATGCACTAACCAATTGTTCATAACAAATAGCAGGGCGAAAATTTGCAAACAAACTTAAATTTTTGCGTAAACCCAAAATGGCTTGTTCGGGGCGCAATGGGCGATCGAGTGAATCATATTTCCAGTCACCCACTGCACCAAATAAAACAGCGTCTGAGGCTTTGGCGAGTTCAAGCGTTGCAGGTGGCAAAGGATGTCCGTGCGCTTCATATGCGGCGCCGCCCACTAAAGCCGTTTCCATTTCAAAAGATAAATCTAAAACTTTTAAAACCTTGATGGCTTCTGCAACGATTTCTGTACCAATTCCGTCGCCTGGTAAAATTGCAATTTTCATTTGAAACTTTCTGGGAGTGTTTGTGCCAACCAAGGTTTGGTTGTCAATCGTTGTGCTTCGTAAGTGCGGATTTTGTCAGCGTGTTGCAAAGTCAATCCAATGTCATCAAATCCATTGATGAGGCAATAGCGTTTGAACGCTTGAACTTCAAATGGAATTTCTTCGCCTTGTGGGCGCACCACCACTTGTCGTTCTAAATCAACGGTGAGTTGGTAGCCAGGAAAGGCCAGCGTTTCATTGAATAACAAATCCATGGCTGACTTGGGCAACACAATCGGGAGCAATCCATTTTTAAAACTGTTGTTAAAAAAGATATCTGCAAAACTAGGCGCCAAGATAGCGCGAAAACCGTATTGATCCAAAGCCCATGGTGCGTGCTCACGTGATGAACCGCAACCAAAATTTTTGCGCGCAATCAAAATTGATGCGCCTTTGTAGCGTTGTTGGTTCAGAATGAAGTCTGGATTGGGTTTGCGACTTGTTGGGTCTTGTCCAGGCTCGCCTTTATCAAAATAACGCCATGCGTCAAATAGATTGGGGCCAAAGCCTATTTTTTTAATTGACTTTAAAAATTGTTTGGGGATGATGGCATCGGTATCGACATTTTCTCTGTCCATCGGCGCGACCAAACCTTTGTGTACGGTAAATTTTTGCATGTGGAGTCTCGATTAAGAAAATTGACGCACGTCAACAAAGTGACCATGAACCGCAGCAGCAGCGGCCATCGCAGGACTGACCAAATGGGTGCGACCGCCATTGCCTTGTCGGCCTTCAAAATTGCGATTGCTGGTTGATGCGCAACGTTCACCCGGCTCGAGCTTGTCGGCGTTCATCGCGAGGCACATGGAGCAACCCGGTTCGCGCCATTCAAATCCTGCAGCTTTAAAAATTTTGTCTAAGCCTTCTGCTTCGGCTTGCGCTTTGACCAAGCCAGAGCCAGGTACCACCATAGCGAGCTTTACATTGCGCGCAACTTTTTGCCCAATTTTTTTAACCATGGCAGCGGCTTCACGCATGTCTTCAATTCTGCTGTTGGTGCATGAACCAATAAACACTTTGTCAATAGTGATGTCGCTAATGATTTTTCCGGGTGTCAATCCCATGTACGTTAGCGCACGCTCAATCGCATCGCGTTTGTTATTGTCTTTCTCTTTATCGGGATCGGGTACACGATCCAGAATAGACAGCACCATCTCTGGCGATGTGCCCCATGTGACTTGAGGTGCAATTTGTGATGCATCAAGTTTTACAGCAGAGTCAAATGTGGCATTGGCGTCAGAATGCAATGTTTTCCAATAAGCCACTGCTTGATCCCATGCAACACCATGGGGTGAGAGAGGTCTGCCACGAACATATTCAATGGTTTTCTCGTCCACAGCAACCAAGCCTGAACGCGCACCGGCTTCAATTGCCATGTTGCAAAGAGTCATGCGACCTTCCATACTGAGTGCGCGAATTGCAGATCCTGCAAACTCGATGGTGTAACCCGTCCCACCTGCAGTTCCAATTTTGCCGATGATGGCCAGCACAATGTCTTTGGCTGTGCATCCGCGAGGCAAAACGCCATCGACTTGTACCAACAAATTTTTTGCTTTTTTGGCCAGCAATGTTTGTGTGGCCATCACATGTTCCACTTCGCTGGTGCCGATGCCGTGTGCCAATGCACCAAATGCACCATGCGTGGATGTGTGCGAATCACCGCAAACAACAGTCATTCCAGGCAGTGTGGCACCATTTTCTGGGCCAATCACATGAATAATGCCTTGACGCTTGGATAAAAAAGGAAAGTAGGCAGCCGCGCCATATTCTTTGATATTGATATCAAGCGTGGTGACTTGTTCTTTGCTGATGGGGTCTGTGATGCCGTCGTAGCCCAACTCCCAACCTGTGGTGGGCGTGTTGTGATCAGCCGTTGCAACGATGGAACTCACGCGCCATACCTTGCGCCCCGCAACACGCAATCCTTCAAACGCTTGAGGGCTGGTGACTTCGTGGACCAAGTGGCGATCAATGTATAAAACGCTAGTGCCGTCTTCTTCGGTATGAACCACGTGTTCGTCCCAGATTTTGTCGTAAAGCGTGCGTGCCATTATGTTGTCCTGAAGGGGTTGATTAGCCAACGAAAGAGTCAACCCTTCATTTTAAGCCAGTGGGACGCTGGGTGGGCTTTGACTAGTCGCTCGTGCGCCGCCCCTGTTAACTTTCAGAAGGGTATTTAAATTGAAAAGCGTTGAAATAAATAATTACAACTTAATAATTAATATATGATTATAATATAAATTTTAATAACACATAAATAGTAAAGATAGTTTGAAAATACTGTCTCGCCCCATTTATGACTTGTATTTGAATGCACAAAATACTCTCGCCCATCCATTAATAAAACTGGTCGATAACAACCAGATTTTTTATTGGATCGCAAAGTCTGGGCAAATTTATTTGATAAAAGGGGACAACCTCAAAATCAAGCCGCAAGTCATTCGAGAAGTAAGAGTTTGCAAAGATTTGATACTAGAATTGGAAGAACGAACGCAAATTTTTGTATAGGCAACTATGGCGATGACACCCTCGTTGGGGGCGCAGGTGCCGATACTTTTATGGGTGACGAGGGTAACGATGTGTTGATATCAAGCGCCAACTATTTATCTCATCTAAACGATTTGACTATAGATGGGTGTTATGCTTTTGATCGACTTGGTTTTCAACAAAATACAGGGCTGATTGATTTAACTCAATTGATCTTCATCGAGCAACCACTAGCTTATCCATAACCAGCAATCAAAAATATCGAACTGATTGATCTCGCGTCCGATCAAGTGGCCAATACGATCCGCCTTAATACTGATGTGGTTGCGTGCATGGCTTGTAATATTTACTCATCATTGACGGATCTTGAAAACTCAAATGTTTATGAGGCGTCATTGAGCAGTGTTTTTATTTGGGGCGATTCAATCGATCAAATTCAATTGAAAGGCTAGTGGCAAAAGTCTGATTCAATTTTTAGGTATGTACAAGGCTATCGAGATCAGCCTATTTTAAAAAATGAATATATCAATTGGGATACAGAAGAGTTTTACAAATACTCTGCACAAACAAGCATGGGTGAGTGGGTTGATATTTTTATCAACCATGCCATGGTCAATGCAAAGGGTGTCATTATTCTTTAGACAAAAAAAGCGCCTTGCGGCGCTTTTTAAAAGGCTCTAGAAATTAACGCTTGGCGATAGGTGGCACGTCGCGTTTTACAGCACCAGTAAACAATTGGCGAGGCCTGCCAATTTTGTATTCGGGGTCGCTGATCATTTCATTGAGTTGTGCAATCCATCCCACTGTACGTGCCAATGCAAAAATACCAGTGAACATATTGACTGGAATGCCAATTGCGCGTTGAACAATACCAGAATAAAAATCAACATTGGGATAGAGTTTTTTGGTGACGAAATAGTCGTCTTCAAGAGCGATTTTTTCCAGAGCCTTGGCCAATTTAAACAAAGGATCGTTTTCGAGTCCAAGTTCTTTCAAAACTTCGTCACAAGTTTCTTGCATCAACTTGGCGCGCGGGTCGTAGTTTTTGTAAACACGGTGACCAAAACCCATCAGTTTGACTGTGGAGTTTTTGTCTTTGACTTGAGTCATGAATTCGCCCACTTTGGCTACGCCACCCGCTGCTTGCAACTCTTGGAGCATATTGAGACACGCTTCATTTGCGCCGCCATGTGCAGGACCCCACAAGCAAGCAACACCTGCAGCAATGGCTGCAAATGGATTGGTGCCTGATGAACCGCACAAACGAACGGTGGATGTGGATGCGTTTTGTTCGTGATCGGCGTGCAATACAAAAATGCGATCCATAGCGCGTTCGAGTACAGGATTGACCACATAGTCTTCGCATGGATTACCAAACATCATGCGTAAAAAATTACCCGAATAACTCAAATCATTTTTGGGATACAAAAAAGGCTGACCAATGCTGTATTTGTAAGCCATGGACACCAAGGTGGGCAATTTGGCAATCAGTCGAATAGCAGAAATTTCGCGGTGTTCAGGGTTGTTGATGTCGGTGCTGTCATGATAGAACGCAGACAGTCCGCCAATAAGGCCAGTAAGCACAGCCATTGGATGCGCATCGCGTCTAAAACCGCGCAAGAAAAATTGCATTTGTTCGTGCACCATGGTGTGATGCGTCACCAAATGTGTGAAATCCTTTTTCTTTTGTGCGTTAGGCAATTCCCCGTATAACAACAAGTGACATGTTTCCATGAAATCGCATTGGGTTGCGAGTTGTTCTATGGGGTAACCACGGTAGAGAAGTTCACCTTTGTCGCCATCAATGTAGGTAATAGCAGACTGACAAGCCGCAGTGGATAAAAATCCGGGGTCGTAGGTGAACATGCCCGTTTGACCATATAACTTGCGAATATCAACCACATCAGGGCCGATCGTGCCGTTGTAGACAGGCATTTCAATGGGAGCTTTGCCATTACTGAATGACAGGGTTGCTTTGTAGTCTGCAAGTTTCATGGTGTTTCCTAATTAAACAAAATGATGTGATTCAATTCCAAAGGAGTTGTAAAACATCGCGCGCTTCGGGTTCATTTATTTGTGTATCTGGTGGAACTCTTTTGAGAAGAATATCCATCAAATCATTGTCTGCCAATTCCATCAGCGTATACAAGCCACGGGCTTGTGCAACGGTGATGGAATTTTCATGCTTTTCAAAAAAACGTTCAATTAATAAATCATTTTCTAACAATCCGCGACGGCATCGCCACCGCAGTTTACTCAACGCACGCTCACCCAATGCGTCGTGGGCGTGGCGTGAATCAAGGGTGTCGTCTTTCATGTTTTAGATGGCTCTGGCCACCATAAGTTCTTTGATTTTGCCAATGGCCTTGGTGGGATTGAGTCCCTTAGGACACACGTCAACACAGTTCATGATTGTGTGGCATCTAAACAAGCGATAGGGATCTTCTAAATTATCCAAACGCTCGGACGTGGCTTGATCTCTGCTGTCTGCAATGAAGCGATATGCTTGCAACAAACCTGCAGGGCCCACAAATTTATCTGGGTTCCACCAAAAAGATGGGCAACTGGTGGAGCAACTCGCGCACAAAATACATTCGTACAAGCCGTCCAATTCTTCGCGCTCTTCGGGTGACTGCAAACGCTCTTTTTCGGGAGGTAATGTGTCGTTGACCAAATAAGGTTTGATGGAATGGTATTGCTTGAAGAACTGAGTCATGTCGACAATCAAATCGCGAATGACAGGCAAGCCAGGCAATGGTTTAAGTGTGATGACGCCGGGCAAGGTGAGCATGTTGGTTAGACACGCCAAACCATTTTTACCATTGATGTTCATCGCGTCTGACCCGCACACGCCTTCGCGGCATGAGCGTCTGAACGACAAGGTGGGGTCTTGCTCTTTGAGTTTGATCAATGCGTCAAGCAACATGCGCTCATGTCCATCGAGTTCAATCTCAATGGTTTGCATATAAGGTTTGGCGTCTTTTTCTGGATCGTAGCGATAAATTTTGAATGTGCGTTTGGTCATGTGATTGCTCCGTGATTCGATCAGAATGTGCGAACTTTGGGTGGAACAGAGTCCACCGTGAGGGGTTTGAGTTTGACGGGTTTGTAGGTGAGGCTGTTGTCATGGCTGTGCCACAAACTGTGTTTCATCCAATTGGCGTCGTCACGACCCAAAGGGGCTGTGGGGTGATCGGCCGCGTGTTCGTAGTCGCTTACGGTGTGTGCGCCACGACACTCTTTGCGTGCTGCAGCTGAAACAATGGTAGATTGTGCGCACTCAATGAGGTTTTCAACTTCAAGCGCTTCGATACGCGCAGTGTTAAACACTTTGGATTTGTCTTTGAGTCCAATCGCGTTGGTGCGTTCACGCAAGGCCGCAATTTTTGCAACGCCTTCGTCCATGCCTTTTTGTGTGCGAAACACGCCAGCGTGCAATTGCATCGATGCGCGAATATCATTGGCCACCGTTTGTGCGTATTCACCACTTGATGCAGAGTCTAAGCGTGCCAAGCGTGCCAATGTTTTGTCTGCCGCATCTGCGGGTAAAGGTTTGTGGTTTTTGGTTTTGAGATTGAAGTCAACAATGTGGTTGCCAGCAGCACGACCAAACACCAATAAATCGAGCAATGAGTTGGTGCCCAATCGATTAGCACCGTGCACGCTCACGCATGAACATTCACCCACTGCATACAAACCATTCACTACAGCATTGTGATCTGTCGCGTTTTGTGTAACGACTTGTCCATTGATGTTGGTAGGAATACCACCCATTTGATAGTGAATGGTCGGCACTACAGGAATCGCCTCTTTGGTGATATCAACGTTCGCAAAGTTAATGCCGATTTCATAAACCGATGGCAAGCGTTTGTGAATCGTATCTGCGCCTAAGTGATCAAGTTTGAGCAACACATAATCTTTGTTGGGACCACAACCACGGCCTTCTTTGATTTCTTGATCCATGGAGCGAGAAACAAAATCGCGTGGCGCCAAATCTTTGAGTGTGGGCGCATAACGCTCCATGAAACGCTCGCCATTGCTGTTGAGCAAAATAGCGCCTTCGCCGCGGCAACCTTCGGTGAGTAAAACACCGGCGCCAGCAACACCTGTGGGATGGAATTGCCAAAACTCCATGTCCTCTAATGGAATACCAGCGCGTGCGGCCATTCCCAAGCCGTCACCCGTATTAATAAACGCATTGGTAGACGCGGCAAAGATGCGACCCGCACCACCTGTTGCTAACAAAACTGTTTTTGCTTCCAAAATGTAAACGTCACCTGTTTCCATTTCAAGTGCAGTGACACCAACGACATCGCCTTCTGCATCACGAATTAAATCAAGTGCCATCCACTCCACAAAGAAATTGGTTTTGGCAGAAACGTTTTGTTGATACAAGGTGTGAAGCATGGCGTGACCCGTGCGGTCAGCTGCAGCACATGCGCGTTGAACAGGTTTTTCACCGTAATTGGCAGTGTGACCACCAAACGGACGTTGATAAATCGTACCGTCTGGATTTCGATCAAATGGCATGCCCATGTGTTCGAGATCATAAACAACCTTAGGCGCTTCGCGACACATGAACTCAATTGCGTCTTGATCGCCTAACCAATCGGAACCTTTGATGGTGTCATAAAAATGATAGTGCCAATTGTCATCCGACATATTGCCCAAACTCGCACCAATACCGCCTTGTGCGGCCACTGTATGTGAACGAGTTGGAAATACTTTAGATAGCACCGCCACATTGAGACCCGCGCGGGACAACTGAAGCGCTGCACGCATGCCCGATCCACCTGCACCAACGATGACCACATCGAAACGGCGACGGGGAATGTTTGAACGAGTCATGACTTATAGCCTCCAAAGAACTTGAATAGCCCAGCCGGCGCAAGCGACCAACCAAACCATGGTAAAAATTTGCAAAACCAATCGAACCGAAACAGGTTTGATGTAGTCCATCCATATGTCGCGCATGCCAACCCATACGTGATAGATGAGTGAAAAAATAATGGCAAAGGTAAGCGCCTTCATCCATTGAGGGCTAAAAATACCCGCCCATTTGTCGTAACCGATGTCGCCTTTGCTAAAAATAACTTGAAGCAATACAACCAGTGTGAACAAAGCCATCAGGCCGGCAGTGATGCGTTGCGCCAACCAATCGCGCAAGCCATAGTGTGCGCCGACAACAATGCGTTTAGATCCGTAATTTACTGACATGAATCAATTCCTTGAGTAAGTGTAAGTATTAGTAAGCACCAAACAATTTGGCACCCAATGCAAAGGTGAGTCCCAAACTCAGAGCTAATGTGAGAACAGCAGAAGACTTTCCAAATTCTTTGGTTACGGAATGCGTAGAGTCCATGTACAAATGACGCAAACCTGCAATGAGGTGGTGCAAATAAGACCAAATGAGTGCGAGTACCAGCAAATTAAACAACCATGCAGGAACAAATCCCAAACCTTGATTGAAAGCGGCTTTGAATTTGGCAAATGAAAATTCAGATGAAACCGATGTATCAAACATCCAAATAATCAATGGCAATAACAAAAACATGATGGCGCCACTGATGCGATGCAAAATGGACACAATGCCTGCAGGGGGTAAGCGATACGAAGGTAAATCCGTAAAGGCGTTGATGTTGCGAAATTTGGGTCGCTTTTTGGCAAGCTCAGTCATTGGTGGTGTCTTTCATGGGGTTTTTGAATAAACCGAGGATTGATGTTGGCAATGCGATGAAAAGAAATTCTATTGCATCGCAGTTTGCTGACGCATAAATTTCAAAACAGGGGTGACTCGACATTTTTTGATCCAGTTGATCAATTTAATTCATTGCGATAGTGATGCTTTTGGGTGACGTACAGACCTCGTCTCAACTCCATCGAAACATTATTGTATGTGAATGCAATGCGCTCAACGCTGAGCAGTGGTGTGTGTTGATTGACCCGCAATAGTTTGGCCTGAGTGCTGTAGGGCAAAACAGCCCGAATTTGCTCCTCAGCTCTGACCATGCGCATGTCAAATTCTTTTTCAAAAAATGCATACATTGGGCCTCGAGAGTCACTCAGGCGACCCGCGGTCAGCCCCTTAAAAGGTGCGCCAGGTAGCCATAAGTCTTCTAATATGGTGGGAACGCCTGAATAAGACAAGACGCGGCGCACTTCAAACACCGAATCGCCTGTACGGATTTGAAGCGCTTTGGCCACATCGGTAGTGGCGCGACCCCGTTTGCAATTAATGATTTGCCTGGATGCTGGCCCCTCAGATGATTTGCCCAGCGAATCGGGAACCAATCTTAAAAATCTGTATTGAACTTGTTGCTCGGAATGGGTGGCCACAAAGGTTCCCTTGCCTTGGCGACGTACGACTAAATTTTCAGAGCCTAATTCATCAATCGCTTTGCGAACTGTTCCTTGACTGACGTGATATCGTGCGGCCAAATCCATTTCGCTGGGGATTGCTTCGCCCGGTTTCCACTCGCCGTTTTGGAGGCTTTGTAGGATTAACCCCTTGATTTGTAAGTACAAGGGGCTAAACGCCGGTCCCACAACATCGCTAGAGGCGGCGTTGCGTTCGGGTTCTAAATTGTGGGGCGGGGACATGGAAGTTGTCAGTTTCGTTCATGGAATATTCCATATCATATCTTCTATAAGACATAAGACACGCCTGACAAGGGTTTTCGAGGGTAAACTGTATGTCTTTTCAAACTTAATTTTCATTTTCTTTGGAGTTTTCCCATGAGCAAAAAGCCAGTCCGCGTGGCCGTCACCGGAGCAGCCGGTCAAATTGGATATGCCCTTTTATTTCGCATCGCATCGGGTGAAATGTTGGGTAAAGATCAGCCCGTCATTCTTCAGCTTTTAGAAATTCCAGACGAAAAAGCACAAAAAGGCCTCAAGGGCGTGATGATGGAATTAGAAGATTGCGCTTTTCCATTGCTCGCAGGCATGGAAGCTCATTCAGACGCCAAAGCGGCATTCAAAGACACTGACTACGCATTGCTCGTGGGTGCGCGTCCGCGCGGCCCAGGCATGGAGCGCGCCGATTTATTGGCTGCGAATGCGCAAATTTTTACAGCGCAAGGAAAAGCGCTCAACGCTTCAGCTTCACGCAATATCAAAGTATTGGTTGTCGGTAATCCTGCCAATACCAACGCTTACATTGCAATGAAGAGCGCACCCGATTTAAATCCTGATAATTTCACAGCCATGTTGCGACTCGATCACAACCGTGCTGCGTCACAAATCGCGCTCAAAACAGGCAAAGCCGTTGTCGATATCGAAAAATTATGCGTTTGGGGCAATCACTCACCCACGATGTATGCCGATTACCGTTTTGCAACTATCGCCGGTCATTCAGTCAAAGACATGATCAACGATCAAGAATGGAATGCCAATGTGTTTTTACCCACTGTGGGCAAACGCGGCGCTGCAGTTATTGAAGCGCGTGGCTTGTCATCCGCTGCATCTGCCGCCAACGCCGCAATTGATCACATACGTGATTGGTCATTAGGTACACAAGGCAAATGGGTCACCATGGGTATTGCTTCCAAAGGTTGGTATGGCATTCCTAAAGATGTGATGTTTGGATTCCCTGTTACCTGCGCCAATGGTCAATACACAGTTGTCGAAGGTTTGCCGATTGATGCGTTTAGTCAATCATGCATTGACAAAACACTCAAAGAATTAACCGACGAACAAGCTGGTGTTGCGCACTTGCTTTGATCTGAAATGAATCAACCCCACCCACGTGATGTATTGCGCGACGCGCAAGGTGGGGGCATTCGCATTCCTGTTTGTGATCATTACAGCGGTGTTGAGCAACGCATGAAAAAAAGCTTGCAGTTGCAACACGAAATGACTCAAGAGTTTGGCACTTGCGTTTTTGATGTCACCTTGGATTGTGAAGATGGTGCGCCTGTGGGCGGGGAAATTGAGCATGCGCATTTGGTCACCGAGTTGGCATTAGCTGCTTCACCCGATGCGCGAGTGGCAGTGCGTGTTCACCCCGTGGATCATCCTGTTTTTCAATCCGATATTGCGCATATCGTTGCCAAAGCAGGGCATCGTTTGTGTCACATCATGGTGCCCAAAGTGGAGTCACTTCAAGATGTGCAGATGGGCGTTGATGCCATCGATCAACAAGGTGCTAAACATTTACCTATTCATGTATTGATTGAATCTCCTGCAGCTGTTCATCGTGCATTTGATATTGCGTCGCATCCGCGCGTGCAATCCATGAGTTTTGGTTTAATGGATTTTGTGTCTACGCATGGAGGCGCCATCTCATCCGATGGCATGGGTATTCAAGGTCAATTCACGCATCCGATGGTTATGCGCGCCAAAATTGAAATCTCAAGTGCGTGTCACGCGCACGGCAAAGTGCCAGCGCACGGCGTAGTCACCGAATTCAATGATATTCAAGCATTGCAAAACGCAGCGCATACGGCCGCACATCAATTGGCCTTTACAAGGATGTGGAGTATTCATCCTTCACAAATCAGGCCGATATTGCAAGCGATGGCGCCATCGGTTTCTGAAATAGAAAAAGCAGCACGAATATTGTTAGAAGCCGAAAAAGCGCAATGGGCGCCTATTCGTTTTGATTCTCAACTCCACGACCGTGCAAGCTACAGATTTTTTTGGCATGTTTTGGAGCGAGCGCATCTAACAGGCGCTGCATTGCCCTCTGATGTTCATCGTTATTTTGAGTAAATATAAAAAAGGAAGACAAGATGTTAAAGAAGTTATCTATTTCAGTTGTCGCCGTTCTTACTTTATCAATCGGTACGCAAGCACAGGCGCAAAAAAAATCTGCAAAAAATAAAACCGAGACGCCTTTGGTTGAAGAGTTACAGCCTCCGTTAGAGCCGTTACTCATGGCAATTGCTGACCAAATTCACACTGGAAAAATTGTTTGTGAAGCGGGTGCCATGATTCAAATCACCGAAAAAATAAATGCACCTGGTCGTTTTGTTTTAAAACTTAAAAATGAAAATTTCAATTTGATGCCTGTTGCTTCATTAACAGGTGCCATTCGATTGGAAGACGCACAGCAAGGCGCTGTGTGGATTCAATTGGCCAACAAATCCATGCTCATGAGTAGCAAATTGGGTCGTCGCCTTGCCGATGAATGTCAAAGCCCTGCGCAATCCACCGTTGCGCAAGCCATGAAACTAGCCCCGCCCATCAACATCTTGGAGCCTCAAAAAGATGTTGCGCGGAAATAATTTTTTGTTAGGAGAACTGTAATGTTGAAACCTTATCGTGACCATGTGGCTGAACGCGCTGCCCTCGGTATTCCACCTTTTCCACTGTCTGCCAACCAGACGGGCGAGCTGATTGAATTGCTCAAAAACCCACCCAAGGGTGAAGAGACTACGTTGGTTGATTTAATCACCCATCGTGTGCCTGCGGGGGTGGACGATGCCGCCAAAGTCAAAGCGTCTTATTTGGCCGCAGTTGCGCATGGCACAGAAAAATGCACGCTCATTTCACGTGAAAAAGCTACAGAATTATTGGGCACCATGCTCGGTGGTTACAACTTGTTTCCACTAATCGATTTACTTGACGATGCAACAGTGGGCAAGGTTGCTGCTGAAGCATTGAAAAAAACATTGTTGATGTTTGATCAATTTCACGACGTCAAAGTCAAGGCCGACAAAGGCAATGCACATGCAAAAGCCGTATTGCAATCATGGGCCGATGCCGAATGGTTTACCAGCAGGCCCGAAGTGCCACAAAGCATCAAAATTTCTGTATTCAAAGTAACGGGTGAAACCAATACCGACGATTTATCTCCTGCGCCTGATGCATGGAGTCGTCCCGATATTCCTCTGCATGCATTGTCCATGCTCAAAAATAAACGCGATGGCATCACGCCCGAAGAAGACGGCAAGCGCGGCCCTATTAAGTTTGTAGAAGATTTGCGCGCCAAAGGCAACTTAGTTGCTTATGTGGGTGATGTTGTTGGTACAGGTTCATCACGCAAGTCAGCCACCAACTCGGTCTTGTGGTTTACGGGAGAAGACATTCCGTTTGTACCCAATAAGCGTTTTGGAGGCGTGTGTTTGGGCAACAAAATTGCGCCTATTTTTTACAACACCATGGAAGACGCTGGTGCATTGCCCATCGAATTGGATGTGAGCCAAATGAACATGGGTGACGTGGTTGAATTGCGTCCTTATGAGGGCAAAGCGCTCAAAGACGGCAAAGTTATTTCAGAATTCAAAGTCAAAAGCGCTGTGCTGTTTGACGAAGTGCGCGCAGGCGGACGCATTCCACTCATCATTGGTCGCGGACTAACTGCCAAAGCACGCGAAGCATTGGGACTTCCAGCATCGATATTGTTTCGTTTGCCACAAGTTCCAAAAAGCCATGGCAAAGGTTTTTCATTGGCGCAAAAAATGGTGGGTCGCGCTTGTGGTTTGCCCGAAGGCCAAGGCGTGTTGCCAGGAACCTATTGCGAACCCCGCATGACTTCTGTAGGTTCACAAGACACAACTGGGCCCATGACTCGCGATGAACTCAAAGACTTGGCGTGTTTGGGTTTTAGTGCTGATTTGGTGATGCAATCGTTTTGTCACACAGCAGCTTATCCAAAATCAGTCGATGTAAAAATGCATCACGAGTTGCCTGAATTTATTAGTCACCGGGGTGGCATTTCATTGCGACCAGGTGACGGTGTCATTCACTCATGGCTCAATCGTTTATTGTTGCCCGATACAGTGGGCACAGGTGGCGATAGTCATACACGTTTTCCAATTGGCATTTCATTTCCTGCAGGCTCAGGCCTCGTCGCCTTTGCAGCAGCAACAGGCGTGATGCCATTGGATATGCCCGAGTCGGTGTTGGTGCGCTTTAAGGGCAAGATGCAGCCCGGCGTTACATTGCGCGATCTGGTGAATGCCATTCCTTTGTATGCAATTAAGCAAGGTTTGCTAACAGTTGAGAAAAAAGGAAAGAAAAATATTTTTTCAGGTCGCATTCTAGAAATTGAAGGCTTACCAGATCTCAAAGTGGAACAAGCGTTTGAGTTGTCTGACGCATCGGCTGAGCGCTCTTCTGCAGGATGCTCAGTGCATCTCAATAAAGAACCCATCATCGAATACATCAACAGCAACATCACTCTCATGAAGTGGATGATTGCCGAAGGTTATGCCGATGCTCGTTCATTGCAACGTCGCATTGAAGCGCAAGAAGCATGGATTAAAAATCCACAATTACTCAAAGGCGATGCAGACGCTGAATACTCCGCAGTCATTGAAATTGATTTGGTAGATATTCATGAGCCTATCGTTGCGTGCCCCAACGATCCTGATGATGTCAAAACATTGTCTGATGTAGCTGGCGCAAAAATTGATGAAGTGTTTATCGGTTCGTGTATGACCAACATCGGACACTTCCGTGCAGCTTCTAAACTGCTTGAAGGCAAGCGTGACATTCCCGTTAAATTGTGGATTGCTCCGCCCACCAAAATGGACGCCAAGCAACTCACCGAAGAGGGTCACTACGGCGTGTTTGGATCGGCGGGCGCGCGCACCGAAATGCCAGGGTGCTCGTTGTGCATGGGCAACCAAGCGCAAGTGCGAGAAGGAGCAACGGTGATGTCAACATCAACGCGTAACTTCCCCAATCGACTTGGCAAAAATACCAACGTGTATTTGGGCTCGGCAGAATTAGCAGCTATTTGCTCGCGCTTGGGTCGTATTCCAACCAAAGCAGAATACATGGCCGATATGGGTGTGATCAATGCCGAGGGTCAGAAAATTTATCAGTACCTCAATTTTGATAAATTGGACGATTACGCAGCAGTTTAAAAACTCGCAAAAAAATTCCCGCATGCGCTTTGCATGCGGAGATTTTTTTGGTTGGGTTAGGTATCTTGATCTTTGTGAAGCAGTAAGGTGTAAGTAATGACGCCTGCACACAACAGCAGCCCAGCTGCTGCAGAAGCGTAACAACAAATCTTCGAAGCGTTAGTGGTTTGACGTTCAGCCAATTGTTGACAAAAACTCAAAACTTGAGGTGGTGTTGTGTTTTTAGTTTGTGCTTCATCATAATTTAATTGATTGATGGAGATATTTGATAGCTCTGTCTAGGAGTTAATGGTAAT
>Ga0114978_10000395_pt1 | contig 36367 bp, 20 predicted proteins | sample S_140212_EF_Meta_FD_87027 | JGI IMG/M metagenome (GOLD analysis project Ga0114978, IMG submission 87027) | Freshwater microbial communities from Lake Simoncouche, Canada to study carbon cycling - S_140212_EF_MetaG | ecosystem: Environmental > Aquatic > Freshwater > Lake | place: Lake...
GATGGGCCGCAAACGCTTCCCCAAGGCGACCGAATTGCTGATTACCGCAGACGGTGGTGGCAGCAACAGTTGCCGATCGCGGTTGTGGAAGGTAGCGCTGCAAGACTTGGCCGATCAACTTGGGTTGAAACTGGCGGTACGCCATCTGCCGCCGGGAACCAGCAAATGGAATAAAATCGAACATCGAATGTTCTGTCACATCACGCAAAATTGGCGAGGACAACCACTCGTGAGCCACGAAGTTATCGTCAATCTGATCAGCAAAACAACCACAAAACAAGGTCTCAAAGTCCAAGCTGAACTCGACACGGCATCATATCAAACTGGACGAACCATCAGCACAAAAGAACTCGCACAACTTAACCTCACCAGACACTCATTTCATGGCGAATGGAATTATAAATTGACGCCAAACCGGTAACATTAAATTGATCAAGTTATTCTTGCACGGGCCCTTAGAGAAGCGAAAGTCTCGATGGCTCAAAGTCCGCTGCATCGACGGGTCGCTACATGTAGATACATGTCATCGCCGTAGTTGGCTATGAGTGAATGAATGCTGAATTAGCGCACATGCTGAGGAGTTTGTAGAATAAATCAACGAAAAAGCAGAAAAGCTTAAATGTTCAAAAACAATGTTTTGATGTTCTTAGCCACTGGAAAGCTATACGAAATCCTGCGGGGAATGATTCTGTCCGGATATGCATAACGTGTCTGCGATTCATCGTCAATCAGTCGCTGCGTAAAAATGACGAAAATTCTGAAAACCGAAGATTTCTCTCTAATCTCGCTCGTAAAACGGATGACAACGGATGACAGAGAAGGGGGCACCCTGGAATCAACACCGCAAAGCGAGGAATCAAATGCCGTTGAAGCGATTGGCGTGAGCGTAGGAGATTGGCCTGTCAGGACTTGCCGCCACATCAAACGATTTCGATTTAATGCTGGCCATGTCGCAGGGGGACTACCCCGAGTGACTCGATGGGGCTCCCGTCAGATGGTTTTCGACAAACGAAAAACAATTTTGCCGTTGACCGCCTCTGGTTTTCCCTATTTGAGTGGAAAACTTCCCCCCTTGTCAGCCCGGATTGCGTGAAAGTCAGATTTTGGCTGATTCGCGAAAGCCGCCGGGCATCCCCCCCAAGCGATCCCTGCCGCTCGCCAAAGCAGAGGAGTCACCACTGAGGCACAAAGACACGGAGGAAAACAAAATTCAAGATCGCCTGGAAAAATCGAATTTGAGATGAGATGTCGGATTTCATGCGGGTTTTTATCTCAAAGCGTTTGTGGGATGAGCCTTTTTGAAGCGTTTTGAAGTTTCAAAAATCCGTTTTCGGTTATTCTGTGTGTCTCTGCGTCTTTGTGCATCCGTGGTGAATCCTCCGCTTCCCGTATTGCGAGTCGATCCTTGGCTGGCGGGGACTCGTGGAGACGACGGCGTTCCAATCACCGCCGCTCGCTGTGGGAAATGGTTTCGCCGAAGTGATAATCCCGATACCAGTTCACGAAACGTTCGATTCCTGTTTCGATTGGTGTACTGGGCTGGAATCCGACATCCCGGATCAGGTCGTCGACATCGGCAAATGTGGCGGGGACATCGCCGGGTTGCATGGGGAGAAACGTCTTGTTTGCCGTGACTCCCAACGCTTTTTCCAGCGTTTCAATCAGGTACATCAGTTCGACAGGCGAGTTGTTCCCGATATTGTAAATCCGATACGGGGCACGACTGGTTGCCGGGTCGGGGTGCTGACCAGACCAGTCGGGGTTCCCTATGGGGATACGGTCCGAGACTCGGACAACCCCCTGCACAATATCATCAATGTAGGTGAAGTCGCGCCGCATCCGGCCATGATTGAAAACCTCGATCGGCTCGCCCGCGAGAATGGCTTTGGTGAACAGCCACAGGGCCATATCGGGTCGTCCCCAGGGGCCGTAAACCGTGAAGAACCGCAGTCCGGTTGTCGGCAGCTGAAATAGATGGCTGTACGTGTGCGCCATCAATTCGTTTGCTTTCTTGGTCGCGGCGTACAGACTGAGTGGATGATCGACATTGTGGTGAATCGAAAAGGGCATCTCGGTATTGGCACCGTAGACTGAGCTGGAGGAAGCATAGGTCAGATGTTTGACCTCGTGGTGTCGACAGGCCTCCAAAATGTTCACGAATCCGACCAGATTGCTTTCGACGTAAGCTTCCGGATTGGTGAGCGAATAACGGACCCCCGCTTGTGCCGCCAGATTGATCACCACGTCGAATTTTTCTCGTTGGAATAACTCGGTTAATCGTGGCTTATCGGCGAGATCTCCGTGTTCAAACTGGAACCCAGGCTGGCCGACGAGTTGTTTCAGGCGGTCCTGTTTTAACGACACCTGATAGTAAGCATTGACGTTATCAAACCCGACAACCTGATCGCCGCGTCCCAACAGTTCCAGGCTGACGTGCATGCCGATGAATCCTGCGGCACCTGTGACGAGATATTTCATGGGAGGCAACTTTCTGAATCGAGATGATTCGGCATGGATTCAAGCAAACCATTCAGCAGGAAACAGGAGGGCAACGGGATGACAGCGGACAATCATCGACGAATTGATTCCGTTGCGAAAGTCTCAGCGCATGACGATCGACTTTTGTCTGTTCGCCAATTTTGAGACAACCTGGCGGCAGGGTTCGATTCGCTCGATCGCTTTGGTAGGATCTCCGTCAAGCGTCGTGGTGGGCTGGTTCCGTCATGGACGCGTCTGTCGAACGGCGGCGGTACGGAGACGACGGTACGGAGAAGGATACTTGTGGAAACCAATTCAGCGACCACCAATTCAGCGAGCACTGCGGTGCAAAAAAACGGGGAACTGCGTGGGAAAAGCCAATCGGCACTGATCTGGTTCGAGTTTCGCAAACGACGAATGGCGGTCGCCGCAGCGGGCTTGATCCTGTGTCTGGTCACCGCCAGCATTTTCGCACCACTGCTCGCGAATGGTCGCCCGATTTATTACGAAGGATTCAATCGGTTTGAATACCAGGAAGCGGCTCGTACCTTACGAGGTGCGTTAACGCAATTGATTGACGCTCGAACTGCGGAAAAACCGGGGGCCAACATTGAGCCCTTTTTCAAGACAATTGCACTGCAAATCCGTCTGATGGCCAATGCGCTTGCTCCGGAAAAAGGGGCCGAGTTGCGAACACTTGGCGAGCAGATGCAGGCAGCGGGACGATCCGTTGATCGCACTGCTGCGGTGGAGGAACTCAAGCGTGTGCAACGGGAGGTCCGTTCCCAATTCGACGTGAAAGAGATGACGCTGGTTTCGCGGCCCAATTGGCCGGTGATCGCGTCGCTGAGCGGTACCGAGGTCGGCTTTATCGCCGCGAATCTGCTGCTGCTGCTTTGGCCCTGCTGGAACTGGCTGCTGCGCAGAACCATGACCGGTCAACGTGATCGCTGGCACCGTTGGGGCACGATTGGTCTCTTCTGCGGAATTCCGCTTTTGGTCAGCAGCCTGTGGTGGTGGGTCATCCCTGTCCGAGTTGATCGAACCGATTATAAAGCGGGTCTGCTGGCCGCCGAAGCAGACTCGGCCAAAGCCCCGGTGGTCTTTGAAACCGTCCTGTTTCCTCCGATTGCCTATGGTTTGGATGAGTACGATCTTGCCGGCAAATCAGCGGCCCCCGCCTGGTATCCGGTCTCGTGGTGTCCTGCAGGAAAGGATGCTGCTTCGGTGAAGTTGACATCCCGCTGGAGCGGCCCGCATTGGCTGGGAACGGATGAGTCTGGCCGCGACGTGCTTTGTCGGATGATCTGGGGTGGACGAGTCAGTTTGTCGGTGGGGCTGGTAGCGGTCGCGATTTATGTGGCCATCGGAATTTTTGTCGGGGCCATCGCGGGTTATTTTCGCGGTTGGTGCGATCTGGTGATTTCCCGCTTTATTGAAGTCATGATCTGCTTCCCGACCTTTTTCCTGATTCTCACGATTGTCGCGCTGGTCGGGCAAAGTGTACGAAATATCATGATTATTATCGGGCTGACGGGATGGACGGGGATTGCCCGACTGGTGCGCGGAGAATTCTTGCGTCTGGTTGACCAGGAATTCGTCTTGGCGAGCCGCGCCTTGGGATATTCACCACTTCGCATCATCTTCCGCCATGTTCTACCGAACGCGATGGCCCCCGTACTGGTTTCGGCGACATTTGGGATCGCCGGGGCGATTCTCACCGAAAGTGCACTCTCGTTTCTGGGGCTGGGGATTTCGAAACCGACACCCTCGTGGGGAGGACTGCTTGCCGATGGACGAGATGCGTTACAACATGCACCGTGGCTGATTCACTTTCCCGGTTTGGCGATCTTTCTGACCATCACCGCTTACAACTTGATGGGCGAAGCGCTGCGCGACGCATCCGATCCCCGGCTACGCGGCTCGCGATGATGTTCCGATCGATATCGGAACAACTCATTGTTAGAGAGGTGGATGCCGGGTGTGCCAATCGGTCTGTTGCTGATACGCCTTGGCGATCGACAAAATCTGATTTTCGTCAAATGCGCGACCGGTGAATTCGATCCCCGTTGGTAAGCCGCGAGGCCCGAACCCATTGGGAACGGTGATGCCGGGAAGCCCTGCGACATTCGCCGCACCGCTGAGTTCGGAACAGACAAACCCCTGTGCCCAAGTGGAAAACGGCCGTTCGATCGATCCGGATTCCGTATTCAAGGTGGGGGTCACGATCGCATCGAATGGGGCGAGTGTTGCATCGATCTCGCGCTGAATCTTGCCCCGAATCCGCAGCGCATGAATGTAGTCCTTAGCGGGAATCATCAAATTCGAAAATCCTCCCCAGCGATCTTCAGGGGCGGTTAGTTTCCAGACCGCGTCGCTCTCCAGGAACTGATCGAATGCTGCGGCCATCTCGCAGGAAACGATGGTGGAACCAACCAGGAAGTAAGGGAGGTCCGGCAATCGGATCGTTTCGATCGACCCCAGTGTTCGCAAGACCTCTAAAGAACGCTCGTAATTTGCCAGAACTTCTGGTTGGAGTTGACCACGATTGAAGTCGAGAACGGCAAAACGGTAGCGGTGCTCCGCAGGTCGCGGTGCAAAGGACCATGGTTCCGGCAGCGAGGTCGAGTCGGCGGGATCCGAGCCGGCGATGGCGTTGAGCACCCACCCGCAATCCTCTGCGGTACGACAGATCGGACCGATTTTATCCATGGTCCAGCTGAGCGCCATGGCGCCGTGTCGACTGACCCGGCCATAGGTTGGTCGTAATCCCGAGACGCCACAATAACACGACGGAGTCACGATTGAGCCCATGGTTTCGGAGCCAATCGCGAAGGGGACTAAGCCGGCACCAACCGCGGTACCGGAACCGGACGAGGATCCCCCTGACCAGCAGGTTTTATCCCAGGGGTTCAAGCCGGGGCCTGTGAAACTGGCGTTGGCCTGCCGATATCCAAATCCTCCCGCCAATTCGACCATCGCGAGCTTCGCGCAGAGCACAGCCCCTGCCTCCCGCAAGCGAACGATGACTGTCGCATCCGCGTCAATGAGCTGCGTTTCCAATGGAGCCGCCCCCCAAGTGGTGGGGATTCCCTTTGTGGACAAAAGATCTTTGACTCCGAAGGGGATTCCGTGCAGCGGACCGCGATCCTGACCGAGGCGTAATTCCTGATCCGCCTGATCCGCCTGTTTGAGCGCGGTTTCGGACGTTGTGCAAACGACGGCGTGGTATTCGGGGCCCAAACGATTCAGTCTTTCGAGAAAGAACTCAGCGAGTTGGACGGCGGTCACCTCCCGCAGACGAAGCCGCCGCCCAAGGTCGGTAATCGAAGCAAAAGCGAGTGACTCGGTTGGCATCTTCATTCCTTGGCAGGTGAGGTCTCATTTTTTGATTTGTTCGGTGCCTGTTTTGCGAGTATTCCAGTATACGGTTTGAGAATCGATTCAGGCAGACAGCTTGGGTTTGACTCAATCCCGTATCGAGTGTTCGTGTTGCGATCGGAACACGGTTATTTTCGGTCCGTTCGCAGGGTGGTCGCTGCATCGTTGTTTGGCTGGGAAATATTCGTGAGTCCTGCAATTTCTCTGATTGAAAATCAGGATCCGATCTTGACCAAAAGGAAATTATCTGCGAACGATGCGCCCGATGGAAGCGGATGGAAATCGATCTGAAGAATAATCGAGCGGGATCATGCATATCTTTTTTTCTGTTGGTGAGCCGAGTGGCGATCATCATGCGGCACATCTCATCCAAGAGTTGACTCGTCGACGACCGGGTCTGCGGATTTCTGGCTTTGGTGGGCCCGCCATGGAAGAGCGGGGCTGTCACCTGTTGTTTCCATTGACCTCGATGGCGGTCATGGGAATCGTGGCGGTGTTGCCGTTGATCTGGAAGTTTTACAAGCTGGTCAAACAGGCGGAAGAGTACTTTGCACGGCATAAACCCGATGTCGTGGTGCTGGTCGATTTTCCTGGATTTAACTGGTGGATCGCTCGGAAAGCCAAAGCGGCGGGGATTCCGGTCATTTATTACATGCCACCACAACTGTGGGCGTGGGGTTCCTGGCGGATTCGCCGCGTGCGGAAGTCGGTTGACCTGGTTTTATCGGGACTCACGTTTGAAACCGATTGGTATGCCGAGCGGGGTATCCCGGTGATGTACGTGGGTCACCCCTTTTTTGATGAAGTGGCGGATCATTCACTGGATGAAGGCTTCTGCCGGGAATGGGGCCCGGATCACAGCACGACCGTGGCCATTCTTCCCGGCTCACGCAAGCAGGAAGTACTCCGTTGCTGGCCGTTACTATTGAAGATTATCCAGCAGCTGCACGCGAAATTTCCCCACGTCAACTTCCTTGTGGCGAATTACAAGGAAACCCAGCGTCAATTTTGCCAAAGCGAATACGAGAAGCTTGATCAGCCCCTGCCTGTGACCTTCTTTGTGGGAAAAACACCGGAAATCATCGAGATTGCCGACTGTTCGGTGATGGTCTCGGGCTCGGTCAGCTTGGAAATGCTTGCCCGAAGAACGCCGTTCGTGGCGCTTTACCGGTCCAGCTGGTTGACTTATTTCATCGGGCGCATGGTGATCACCTGCAAATACTGGTCTTTGCCGAATCTGATTGCCGGCCGTCAAATCATGCCCGAGTGCTTTAGCGTGGGGAATCCCCAGCCAGTCATTGACAGGGTCACGTTTGAGATGAGCCAATGGCTACAGGATCCCGCAAGTCTTGCTGCAGCAACCCATGAACTCGACGAATTGCGTGAGCGGATTCACTGTACCGGAGCAACACGTCGTACCGCCGACGTGATCATTGGATGGCTGGAAAAGCCGATGGATTCCGCGTCACCTGCGATCGCCGCCTGAGGACGATCGCGGGTGTCGAAAGATTCCCGGATGGGTTACCCGAGTTCTGTCCCTTTTTCCGTCAGTTGTTCGATTGCTTTCAGCAGTCGCTTCCGGACTTTTTCGGGAAGCTCGGCAAATTCCGCGCAAAATTCGGGAGTCACCAGGCTGGCGCAGCGTTCGATCGTGGTCGTCAACCGTTTGGCAATCTGCTCACCGCTCAGAACCGGCCGATTGCTGGATTCCTGCGGAGGTGCGGATGTGGCATTGGCGTTGAAGGGAGCATAGTCGCCCGTTTCGCCCGCGAGACGATTTGTGGACGCAAAGTTCGCTGCGACTTCTTCGTCATGATCCTGTTTCCCTTGATTCGCAGAGACGGAAAAAGACGATTCGTGGTCAAACGGAGCGGCTTCGCGAGCGAGTGAGGGTTCGGTGGGAAGACCATCGAGGGCCTCATCCATTGGGGATGCGTTCAGGTCTTCGCCACGCTGTGCGCGTCGCCAAGCCTTCATCTCTGCGACACCGGCATGGACATCATCGGCCCATTGCAGACATTCCGACGCATCATCCCAGTTGATGGCCGCATAGAAATGGGACCATTTCAACGTCGAGTAGCTTCCATAAACATCCGCGAAGGTTTCCCAGACGCGACGACGCTGGTAAACCTGATCAGGACTGAGGGTGACCAGTGCAGCGAAATCCGCGTCAGTCCTTCCTCGTGCAAATCGTTTTGTCCATAACGCGGCACATTCACCGACTTCCCAATTACATTGACTGACCGCAATTTGAGCCCGCGCGATCAGCGAGGCTTCGGTTTCTTCGCGCACGAGTTCCGCTGGACCGGAATTCGACATAAGCAGCTTCCCATGGTTTAACAGGTGCCGTGATGATCCGTGGATGTTCGACCAAGTCGAACGCTGGCGAGTGACGCTCGCCACTGAATAATTGACCCGTCCCTGGGTCGCCAGATCCTATCGCTCGGCATTTTGTCTTGCCACTGATCACGTCGAGAATCGTAAAGACTTCTTGAGTTTCCGATTGCTGGACAAATCGGATTCATTCGGGGATGCTCGTCCTAGGGATACACGTACCAAGAATATTCGTAACAAGTATACCCGTAGATTGTGTCTTTTTGACCCGAACGCTTCATCCACCAGGCTTTGCAGCTCATACAAATTCGCAATCCGCTGATGTTCAGAACATCAACGCTGAAAACCGCTTGCATGATTCGAAGAAGGATCCGACGGGAATGACGTGGCTGACAACACTGCAAGATCAATTACCGCTGCTCTTGGTGTTATCGCCTTTGATTGGTTTTTTGGTGACTTGGGGGGCAAATCGCTTTGAGCCCGGCTTGGTTCGCCCGTTGGCCATTTCCAATCTGGCCTGCACACTGGTGATTCTGGGGGGGATGGAATGGCAACTCGAGGCGGACCTTGCTGCAAATACCATGGCGATTCGCCAGGCGAAACAGGAATCGTCTGCGACCAGTCAGGATTTTGATCCGACGGCCGAGGTGTACCGAAAATTGGCCCGGCAGCGGACGGCAAGACTGGCGCATCACGGATTCGCCATGGATGGGTTCAATCTGTTTGCGGTTTTGACGCTCGTACTGATCACGCATGGTGTGATCTGGCAAACCGATGCGTCGCAGGTTGGCGAACGCCAGTGGATCCCGATTCTGATGTTGTTTGAATCGACCGCATCAGGTCTGCTGCTTGCGCATGATGTTCGGGTCTTTCTGTTCTTGCTGACCGTCAGCGTGATTCTGATGAGTCTGCTGATTGGTCTCTGTGGCGGGGCCACGCGTCGTCAGCACGCTGTGCGGTTCTTGCTGGCCCAATTCTGTGGCGGCGGATTGATTGCCCTGGGACTGGCAATGTTGGTGGTTGCCGTCCCCTGGATGCAAATTCCGGATTCGAGCACACTTCCTGCCGTTTCATATGATCTGGCGAGTCTCGTTCAAGAGATTCAGAAATGGGGACCTCGGAACGAATTGTCCTATCAGTATCAAAGTGAGGTCTTTCCGTGGTTGATGTTGCTGATGTCGGCAGGGTTTGCGATTCAGTCGGGGCTTTTCCCTTTTCATGCATGGCAGGTCCGTTTGTTGAGTGATCTGCCGCCGTTGATTGCGATCCTGTTTCTGGTCGGTTCGTCCACCGCGTGTTCGGTGGGATGGTTCCGATTCGTGTTACCACTCGCCCCAGAAATGCTCGCCCCCTTCGATCGCTGGTTGCTGATTCCTGCGTTCCTCGGAGCAATTTGGGGGGCCGTGCGGGGGATGGCTTTGGGTGGGGACGACCGCCAGTGGCGAGAGCGCGCCGCTTTTATTCTGATGAGTCTCAAAGGAATTTCGTTGATGGGTGCCTACACGTTCACTCGTGCAGGGATGATGGGGAGTTGGCTGATGCAACAGCAGGTGGCGATTTATGCGGTGGTCATGTTCATCGCCATCGGTTCGTCACGACTGCAATTTCAGGAAGCCAGTCAAGCAATCACCGGTCGCCAGCCGTTGCTTGGTCGCACAGGGTGGTTGCTGTTTGGTTTGGCATTGTTCGGTCTGTTCGGGAGCGGATTTCTGCAGATCTCGGAGTTGTTTTTTCAAAGCCTGCCGCTGACGGCAGTCGTGTTCCTCATCGGCCTTTCGCTCATCGCAATCGGGATTCGACCTCAGTTTGAACAGCTCTCTGGAAGGGGGCCGGTTGGTCACGAGCCTGCTGCGAAAACCCCCTTCTCGGGGCTATTGATCCTGGGGTTTATCGTTGCCATTGTTGTCAGTCTCTTTCCCGCTTGGCTCATCCACCAAAGCGATCCCGAGTTTGCGCGGGTTTTTCGTCGATTTGAATCAACTGTCATGGCAGATTCTGCCGAATCTGATTCTGGAGAGCGCTAATCCGCTCCGTCAACCCGTCAAAATGTCATGAATTCGGGTTAGCTTGGCGGATTTTTCCGGCTATGACTTCTGCGTCGGCGCGAGGCGTGTTGAGGGGACGACTGGCCGTCATCGTCTTTCGGGCATTTCTGTCGCGGACGTGAAATTTCGTTTGATCATTTGGACTGTCGAGAATTTTGGGACTGCTGAATTTTTGACTTTCGAGAACATGAGGAGCATCGATCTTGAACCGGACTTTTTTTAATTATTTGACGCTGGCCGGTCTGGCAAGCACGATTCCCACAGTGACACAGGCTCAATGTCGTAATTGCGCTCCGGTTGCAAACTATGCTCCGGTTGCAAACTATGCTCCCGTCGCAAACTGTGCGATCTCACAAATCAGGCCCGTCGTGACAACTCAACTTCGGCCACAACAGGTCACCACCTATCGTGATGTGACGGAAACTCATCTGCAGCGGCAGCAGGTTGTCGAGAATGTGCCGGTGACCACCTGTAAAAATGTGACGGTTGACGAAGGTGGCTACCAGATGGTCTGGGTCCCCAAGCCCGTCACCAAGCAGGTGGCACAAACCACAGTCCGTCAGCAGGTCAAAACCGTCGAAGTTCCCGTTCAGGTGACGCGGCGGGTTCCGCAGTTGACGACTCAGATGGTTCCTGTCCAGTCGGTTCAGTACGTGACGCAGCAAGTCCCCGTGCAGATGATGACAATGGCACGTCCTGCCTGCGATGCCTGCAGCAACAACCAGGCATTTGGCCTGCCGCTCTTGGCACCTCAGATCGGGGGCTATGCACCGATGTATCAACCGGCACCGTATGCCTCGGCCATGGTTCCACAGTACACCGCCATCAACAGCATGGCACCGCAAACGGTGCAGGTCCCTGTCCCGGCCTATCAACCAGCGCCGGCAGCAGTGGTTCCACGGAGTGCTGCTTCAGATGTTTATGAAACCGTTCCCGCTCGTGAAGTTCCGCTCCCTAAAGATGAAGTGACCGCTCCTGCCCCGGTTCGTAAGACCTCGATGTTTACGGGGGTCCCTTCTGCGGCAGCAGTCTGGCAATCCCGCAATTCGATGATGCGGTAGGTTTCTGACTCGGTAGCCATGGCTGGGCCGGATTCCCGTCCCGCCGTGGCAGCCGGATGCTTGCGGCGAGGGTCTCTGGTGAGCCGCTTTACCAACCGGTGCCACCCGGTTTTTCCGGCACCAGTGGTGTGGTTATCGTGGTTGTCGTGATTGATCAGGTGGATCGGATTTTTTCGGTGCCGCTGGTTGCCATGGATTCGGCGAGTCTGCGCAGCCCCTCGGCCACCGAGACCTGGGGGAAGTAACCGAGGTCGCGTCGAGCCGCATCGAGTCGAAACCAGTGGCTGGTGGAAAGTTGTAAGGCGACAAAACGGGTCATTCGAGGCTCGTCCTGACGACCGATCAGACTCCAGATCCGTTCGAGGAATCCCCCTGCCAGATAGGCGGTTTGTGCCGAGATTTGCCGCTGGACCGGGGGAAGTCCGGCGCAGGCTAGCAGGCGGTTAATCAGTTCCCACAGCGGCAACGGTTCGTCATTGGAAATGAAATAGGCCCGTCCCGACGTAGCCGAACCCGCCTCGAGTCGGTCTGCTGCCAGCAGATGTGCATCGGCGGCATTATCGATATAGGTCGCATCAACGAGGTTCTTTCCGGCACCCACTTGTCGCAATTGCCCCGCCTGCGCACGCTGGATCAAACGAGGAACCAGGTGATTGTCGCCGGGGCCCCAGATCAGGTGGGGCCGTAACGAAACGGTCGCCAACTGTGCTGAATTCGCCCGCATCACCTGTTGTTCTGCCATCCCCTTGGTCTGCGGATAGTGTGTCAGGTATTTCGAGGGATACGGCGTCGACTCGTCAATCCCCGCTTCATCTTTCCCCGCAAAGACCACACTCGGCGAACTGGTATAGACCAGCTTGCGGACCCCTTGCGAGCGGCAAGCGGTGATCACATTTTCTGTTCCGGTCACGTTGGCGCGATGGTAATCCTCGTACCGACCCCAGACACCCGCCTTCGCAGCGACGTGAAATACCAACTCGCAGCGGGCAACGGCCTGCTCGACCACGGCGAGATCACTGATGTCACCACGAAGACATTTTACTCCCAGTTGGGACAATTCGGGCGAGTCGCTTCGTTGCAGGCTCTGTACGACATCACCGCGAGCGATCAAGCGGCGCACGATTGCCTGACCCAGAAAGCCACCTCCACCTGTCACCAGCACTTGCATGAAATTCAAATCCTTTCGTGGTTCTGGTCCTGAATATCCGTCACTACAGCCGTATTTCCCGCAGTTTTTCGGAAATCGGTTAATCGTTTCTGCGAGGAATTATCCCTCATCTTTGCTGCGGAAACTGGGCATGTGAAGACCGCCACGAGCTCTTGTCGGCGCCTCGGGCCCTCTCAATTTATCTCGGCAGAACCGAGAAGACGATCGTGAAGAGCAGGATCAGGATCAGAATCACCATCCAGCCTGGTCGTGGTTTTTCAGGGCGGTCTTCGGTCGTGATCCAACGCCGGCAGGAGGGACAATAATCGGCCGCCTCCAGCATCGTCTCGCCACAATGTGGGCAGGGGACATATCCCTCGTCGTCGTCGTCGTCGTCGTTGGCTATGTCGTCGTAATCATCGTCGCTCCCCGGCCAGTCGTCATCGTCTTCGTTGTGTGATTTTCGCACCAGATGCTCACTTTTCTCGCTGGAATGCTCGACCAAGCCGTTGTTTTGGAGAACTGGTATTTCCTCGTTCCGAGTCTCGCATGAGCCCGGATCACTTACGTGAACCCGATTGCAGGACTTTGAGATGCAGCCGATACAATCGTTTCTTCTTCCATGATCGTTTGTCTCACAAGCATAACTGTTCGTCAATCGGCAAAGTTTGCCAGTCGGACTGGGCGATAACCCATAGGGAGTACCAATCCCGGCGGTACGGGGGTACTTGACGAGACAGGAACACTGCCTGGTCTCGGACGAGTTCGTGCACAATCATTTTTCCGTGAGAGACGGAATTGAGGAGAAGAGTTGATGTTTACGACAGACCAATCGAGAACACGCACCATAGAAAATCAGCTGGCCGAACAGCTCAAGCAAACTTGGCTGATGCTGTTTCTCGGCGTGACAACCGGCTTTGTGGGGATGCATTTTCTCGTAGCACGTCCCGCCGCGAATGAGCTGGCAAAAGTGAAGGCCAGCTTGGGGACGGTTGAGATCCGGATGCAAGAGCTCTCGGGAGCCACAGAAAACGTTTGGGAAACCAATAGTCTGCTAGCCAGCTTGCGGGCACAGCAGGGGCAAGTCGCCGATGCGCGGGTTGCATTGCAGTCAATCCGCGCATTGCGGAGTGATCTGGTTGACGTTGCCTCAAGTCATGACCAAGTGACCAAGGCCTTGGTCAGCGTGGACAAACTGCAATCGCGGATGATCGAACAGCAGACAAAAACTGACAATGCTGGCCGCATTTTTGAGTTGATGCAGTCGTTGGAAAACGAGATCATCAATCAGCAAGAATCACACAGCACTGCGATCACATCGCTGGATCATCTGATTGCACTCAAAGACGTTGCCGGTGCTCAGCTGCAAGATATCGATCAAGCCGAAACTTCGCTGAGGCTGCTCGTCCAACTGAGCAGTGTGCTGCAGCAACAACTCGAGACCATTGAATCGGCACGAACCAGTCTGAGCGGCCTGACCACACTCCAGTCGGGTCTCAATTCGGCTGCTGCGAAGATGGATGTGGCTCAGTCGGTTTCTGATCAACTGGTCCAGTTGCAGAAACGTCTGGCCGATGGCAGCCAGCAGGCGGAGCTTGCGACCGAACGTGCCGAACGGTTGATTGGTCTGAACGGAAAACTGACCGCCAGCGAATTGAATCTCGGTGTGTCGGAACAAAGCCTGGACCGATTGCTGACGATTCAAGATAAGCTCGGAAGTGACTCGCTGACGATCGCCTCGTCCGAGAAAAACCTGGACGGATTGCTGACGATTCAGGAGAAGCTGGTCAACGAGCAATTGAACGTGGCGACCTCAGATGAAAACCTCGTAGGGATGCTCAAGATTCAGAGCAAGCTGATTGACGAACAATTGAATGTCACGGCCTCCGAGAAAAACCTGGATGGGCTGCTCACGATTCAGGGCAAGCTCGTCAATGAAGAAACGAATGTCGCCTCTTCTGACAAGAATCTGGATGGATTGCTGAAGATTCAAGACAAGCTGACAGACAAGCAATCGACCATCCTGTCATCGTCCGAGAATCTGGATGGACTGCTCACGATTCAGAATACGCTGGTGGCTCAGACTCGCGGCGTCGCCGAAGCGATTCAGACACTGGAAGTGCTCAGCGGCTTCCGGGACGAGTTAGGTGCCCAGATTCAGTCACTCGCCGGTTTGCGTCACGATTTGGTGGAACTGAGTCTGATGGAAACCTCGGTGGCCAAGGTGGCTCGCATGATGAAGCCCTTGGTGGAAATGGGAAATCTTCGCCGGCTGAGCAACGACGAACTCCGTCATGTTGCCCGCAGCATCCTCGAAGGCCGAACGACGACGCGTGTTTCGAACAATGATGTCAGTAGCCGTCCAACGGCAATCAGTGGCCTCGGCGTGGAAGCCTCACCAGAAGAATACGGTGATGTTCCTCAGCCAATCCAAGAATAAACCAGAGTCATCCGTGAAATGACGTCACCGCGACCCGGGCTGCGTTTGGAACGCTCCCGGGTCGTGTCATTTGTGGAGGAATCTTCGGTTTGCAGTTCCAAAAACTTTGGGTTTCCGAAGATGAAGTTTATTGAATTGCCATGTACAATCATCATCTGTAGAACACTTCTCTTTTTGTGGTTTGCGCAGCAGAGATCATCGGAGCTGGTGAATGCCTACTACGAACCGAGATGACGACTTCGAATCGATCCCTTCGGTTGACCACGCGCGTGTGATGGAAATCTTCATCGCAGCCCTTGATTATCCGACCGATTCCGCTCGGTTCGCGTATCTGAATCAGGCTTGTGGTGATGAGGTTTTCCTGCGAAATCGCGTCGAGGCTTTGCTGGAGGCTGCAGAGCGGGAAGAGAGTTTTCTCGATGCGGGGCTGGCGGGGTTGGCGGAGCTGACCAAATTGGAATCGATGCAAATCCGCGATCTGCTTTCGTCGGAAATGCGATCTGAAAAGCCTCCCAAGGCGATTGGTCCGTATCGGATCGATCGGGAATTGGGTCGGGGAGGCTTTGGCCAAGTTTATCTCGGGTATGACGACGTACTCAAACGGCCGGTCGCGATCAAAGTTCCCCAACAAAAATTCTTGCCATCAGCCCATTCAGAAGCCGCGGCGTTGAATGAAAAAGAGCAAAAGCGGCAAGAGCTGGGGCTGAAAATCCTGGCGAAAGATTATTTGGAAGAAGCCCACAAGCTGGCCACTCTGGATCATCCCAACATTGCCCCCGTCTACGCCTGCGGCTGCACCGACCGATTTCCTTGTTATATTGTCTCAAAATATATCGAAGGGATGAACCTCTCCGCGCGGATGAAAGTGTCTCGATTCAGCCCGATCGAGTCGGCTCAACTAATTGCTAAGATCGCCGACGCACTGCATCATGCCCATCAAAAAGGGATCTATCACCGGGACATCAAGCCCTCAAACCTGTTTCTCGACAAAAACGAGAATCCTTACGTCGGTGATTTCGGGTTGGCGCTCCGGGAAGAAGATATCGGTACCGGTCAGCGGTCCGCCGGCACGCCGCAATACATGAGTCCTGAACAGGCGCGGGGTGAGGGACATCGGGTTGATGGCCGAACGGACATCTTCAGTCTTGGCGTTGTCTTCTATGAGCTGCTGACAGGCCAGCGTCCCTTTCAAGGGACTACTAGGGAGATCGTGCTGGAACAAATCAAAAACACAGACCCCCGGCCACCTCGACATTTCCATGACAAGATCCCGCAAGAGCTAGAACGAATCTGTTTGAAAGCCCTTGCCAAAAAGAACTCGGACCGATATTCCCTCGCCAAAGATCTCGCTGACGACCTGCAACTCTTCTTGCAGAGGGGTATTCCCTCGCCGAATCGCTTCACACGGCAATCAGAACACGACGCGGTGCCACCCACCGCTGAGCAGTCGCCCGGCTTCAACGCCCCGGGTTTCGGGACCAAATTCACGGAACAAACTCCGGCCGGCACCACCCTCGCCCCCACCAGAGATCCACAGCCCAAGGTCTTACCGAGGGGACTCCCGAAAAAACACCAAACACTAATCCAGCAAAAGATGATGCAGACGGCGGCGAGAACCTATGTCATTCGCTGGGGAACAGCTCTCGGCGTGATGCTGCTGGCAGGGACTTTGGCCTTCAAACAATGGGCTTATCAAGTCGAAACCCGTGCAGAAAAAATCACCGTCGCCATTCAACGCATCTTCACGGCCGAAGGACCAGACGTGGGCGTTGCATTGGATGAGATCTCAGGACCTGAATACGATCCGTCGCACATTGTTCCCCTGTTGAAAACACGATTTGATCATGCCACAGGACGAGAGAAGACGCGTCTGGCCTACGCACTGGCCAAATTCGGCCAGGGGGACATCCCCTATTTTTGTTCCACTATCATCAATTCACCCCCCCAGGAAGTCGAGAATCTGGTCAGAGCGCTCGCGGATCACAAACCCGCAACAGGGGCGCAATTGAAAATACTCTCAGATCAGGCAACCCTCAGCAGCGATTGGAACCATAAAGCGAGGTTGGCGATTATCGGCTTATCTCTGGGAGATGCGACCACCGCGCTGCAGATGTGCCAGATCGACAACTGTCCTGATCCTGTGCAAAGAACGATCTTCACCGACACGCTCACAAATTGGCGAGGAAATCTCGCGACGTTGTTGAAACCGTGGAAAACGACAACCGTCGCGGATCTCCGCTCGGCACTCGCCTGTGGTCTCGGAGGAATTTCCCGCGAACAACTCGGTGAAAACGAATTTGCTGATGCCGTGAATGTTCTGAAAGACTGGTTCGAAACTGCAGGCGATGGAGTGATGCATAGTTCCGCCGGGTGGGCATTACGAAAATGGGGCGTCGATGAACCGGCCCAGAAGTCAGGCTCGCAACTGACCTCCCGTCAGGAATGGTTTGTCACTCCACAAAAGTTGACCATGATCCAAATCAAACCGGGGATGTTTGTTCAAGTGACTCAAGGCGATCACAATCCATCGCAGTCACCGAACGTGACACTGGAACAGGCCTATTTTCTCAGCGACCGTGAGATCACATGCGAGCAGTTCCAAGAGTTCCTTCTAGATCCCGATTGCCTGGAACAAGACAAACCGCGGGATTGGAAAAAAAGGAATTTCCCGGTGAGATCGATAGTCAGTGTCCCTGTTCAACAAGTGAATTGGATCGATGCCATTTTATTTTGTAATTGGCTGAGTTACAAAGAGGGCCTCACACCGTGCTATGTTCCAAATGCCCGCGATCAGAACCCGCTAGCGGGGAACGATTGGCGCCGCGTTTCGCTGGGGGCTGGTTATCGCCTTCCTACGGAATTGGAGTGGGAATATGCCTGTCGTGCGGGAACAAAAACCCAATATTCCTGGGGAAATGACGAAGGCTTGTTGCGGAATTATGCGGTGATCGGTGTTCCCACGTTCGAGGTGACCGGAGGCAAGCGACCAAATGGGTGGGGCCTGTTCGACATGCATGGGAATGTCAAGGAGTGGTGCCAGGATCGGTTTGACAAAGCTGGTGAAGTCGAAGCCGAAGATCCACTTGAGCACGCTGTATTCAATACCGGGGTCATGCGCGGCGGGAGTTATCGAGAGACCGCCAATGTGTGCCGCTCGGATCAACGAGACCAACACGTAATTCAGCTTCGATTTGTCAATTGTGGATTTCGTGTGGCTCTTCGGTCGCCAGCACAGGGATTAATTCAGAGTCAGCCCTGAATCATCTACTCGATTTCAGACGCACTGCGATCGAGGAGACGATTTCGGTGACGGGTCGAAGAAGGAATCGGTGTCATGGCCATTCGCATCCACATTTTTATGCCTACGCGAAGACGTGCATTAAGGCCTTAGTCGTGAAAGTGCTCCCGGCGTTGTTCGAGAATACGGCGACGAACAGCGTGTCGTTCATCGCTAAAGTGACTGTCATCTTGATCTCAGTCGATGAAGCCCCCTCAATCGCTGACAAAAAAAACGTGATTTCTGCGGAAAAATCATCAATGGCAGTCCATGTGATTCCCTGATCGTGACTCTCGATCCATCTGACTCCCGATGATAATGTGGCTTCAGCACTTAAGGTCACAGAGGTGCCGTTTTTCACGCAATTGCCCACTGGCGGTATCAGAATGACTGGGGCACCGGTATTGTTGAAATTCCCTCCGAATGTCAGCGGCGGAGAGACATACATCAAGTTTGGGTCGGTGGTGGTTGCGGCAATCATACCATTGTTTCTTGCTCCGTTCGTGGGTTGACCGGATGCAGGAAGGATCGGTGTCGTTGTGCCTAAGATACAATCGATCGACGACATGAGCGGCATGGAAAGGGTTAGTCGCATGTCGGACGAATCACCGGAAATGCCGTCATTCGAGGTGCTGTTTAGGATATTGTTACTGAATGTGGTCATCATTGTGATCCCTGACAACATCCTGCGCGCCTCGACAGCCTCGATAGCGGCGGGGGCTTGGCGTCGTTTGCGGGGTATTATTCGGCAATTCCCGCGTCCGAGGTAGACGTGGAATCTCTGAGCGAAATACGAGGGGATTTGCTGAAAGAGATTATGCAGGACGGTGCGTAGCATGGGGAATTCACTTTCTCGCCGGTCATCTCTGAGCATGACCGGCATTGAAGCCTCATTTTCTTGGGAAGACAGGTACGAAACCCGATCTTTCCAAGCGAGGGACTTCGATCGGATCACTCCAATCTGGATGTGCCCCTCAACCACATAAAGCGAGGCTTTTGCCAACATACCGCCAAGAAACTTCTTTTTTTCTCCGAATTGTTCAAAATAATCCGAAATGCTGCATCGCCCTCCCTTGCGGCTGAATGATATTCCTCGCGACAACATCAGCGAGACGATCGTTGTGCGGACAAAATTTTACGCAGCGCGGGGTTTCGCAGACTGCCTTAATATCACGCCGGGTAGGGCGTGAGGAGATTCATTGCCACGCAGAAGTTATCTCGTGATGGTAACCCGATCGGAGGCAAAATATGGCCAACACAATCGAGTCAACAAAAACCGTGACAACGATGGGACTGTGCGAGCTCACTCCAAAACCGGCATCTACACCGCCAGGACTTCTTGATCGCAGAGGATTCCCGTGCGATCTACGGCGAGTATGCCCTGAAGACGATCAACGGTCGAGATCCCGTTGACACGTTGCTTTTTGGAACTTTCCTTAGCGACAAGTCCTGTGCCGCTTTCCGTTTCGCCAGGTTTCTGATTCCAGCTTACGTCAAAACCGGTAATTTCGGTGGGGCAGGCAAATGACTCACCAGAAATCCTCCCGACGCGACCCCTTACGGGCGGCGATCTCGTTTTCGAGACTTTTCCAGAATCAGATTTAACACCTTCTGTGTGCGGGTCGAGTTCATGTGTTCCAGGGGAATAATCTTCATCCCCTTCGCATTCTCTGTCAGCGACGCTTCATCCATTTCCCCAATCAACGTCGTCACTTGCTCGGCCAGAGCCGCCGGGGCCATGACCACAATCGAATTCGTGACGTCGTCGACACTCAATGCGAGCAGTGGACCGGAATTCATCGCGTTCATCTGCTGCAGTGTCGCCGCAATTTCAGGGGCCAGCCCACTGGGGATTGGCAATTCCTTGCGGCCCCCCCCGGTTGTCAGTTGCGTTTTGTAAACCAATCGCAACACCTGCTCGATCTGCGCTGCTGAAGTGTTCTTGACCGCGACTCGCTTGGGGCGATTCGAGACCTTGGAATCGGGGATCTCGGAGGAATCCAGGGCTTCCAAGAGCGATTCAATCGCGGCCCGGTCTGTTCGGCTGCCATAAACCACGATCGCATTCAATCGCTCATCCGGAACCACAGTCGGCCCCGATTTTTCTGACCGCGAACTGCTGCTCCCTGCGGTCGATTTCAAGGTCTGACGAACGGTTTCCGCGACCGAAACGGCACCAGCGTACTTGAGGGCAAAGACCGCAAAGCCCCGTCCCGAAGTCTGCTTGGGGCCAGAAACGGCTCGCAAAAGCTTGTCCAGTTGATCCAGTGCTTCCGTATCGTCCGAGAAAATCGTGATATTTCCGTCTCGCGGCATGACCACCACCGGCGAGGAATTTGCTCCAGAAGTGGTCGCTTCCGTTGTTTTCGGCTCGTTAGTCCCCTTTGCGTTGACAGGTTGCGCGAAATCAGGCTCATCTTCACCCGCGTCATCCGCCTCCGTAAGAGCCTCGTCAGAGAAATCCTCGTCGTCCCCCGCATCTTCCTCCTCGTCTGGCAACGGCGATGCCGGCTTGGCGGCGGGAGCCTTTGTTTTCGAGGCATCTTTCGAGGTCTGTGGTGTTGCAGCGGGTGTCGGGACGGGAATTTCTGGCGGGCTCACAGCAGCACGGGGCTTCAGCAAGTTGGATTTGAGCTCGGTCTGGGGGAGAATTTGCAGCTCATTGGATCTCAGCTTTGGCCAAATTTTCTGGATCTCGGTCAGTACCGAGGCGGTGTCGCCACCAAATTGGATTACGCGAACTTTTTTGCCGGGACTGTCAGCGGTCTTCGGTGAAAGCTCGGTCTCTCCCATTTTTTCCAAAAGATCTCGGACACGCACCAGCTGTTCTTTGGATCCTCGAACGTACAGCTTCTGCAGCGTGGCATCGACTTCGACCACGGGTGCGGTCGCACGGGAACTGCCACCGAACATCCTGCGAATCAAGGCCTCGGCCGCATAGGGATCAACGGTTTCCAGCTGAAAGACTTCGAACCCGGATTCGGCGGTCGAACGGAGTCGTTTCAAGGCATCGCGAATCAGCTCATGTTGTTCGGGATGAGCCTCGACATAAAGTTGATTGGTCCCCTGGATCAAGGAAACCGTGGTTCCTAACCCCTCTTTTTGCAGTATGGCCTGTGCGAGTTTCAATGCCGCATCGGCATCGACGTTCTGAATATCGAAAAACTCAACGGTGGTATCCGGGGCATGTTCGGCATCGAGTTGCCGAATCACCTGTGTCACCACTTCGTGATCGAGCGGGGAGGCCCAAGCAATCAACCGGTTCGGGTTTCCCCCGACATTGAACAGGGCTTTGGGGACCGCTTTGCCGAGCAAAGGAATGGCGGCCACCGCACCAGTCGCTTTCAGGGTGTAGGCACGCAGCTCAAACTTCTTCTTCGCAGCAGAATCGGATTCGAGTTGTTCCACGATCTTTTCGACGACCACCTGGTCTTCCGGGCGAGCCCAGACCACGAGCTGTGAGGCATCTTGACCAACGGAAAGCTTGGCCTCGGGAACCGCCAGAGTCAAAATCGGAATCGCGGTGGTGGTCCCGGTTTTCGCAAGACTGTACGTGACGAGCTGGGCCGTTTGACCGACCGACTGTGAAGACAATTGCGCGATTGCGGATTGAATCTGTTCGTGTTCAAGCGCATTTCCCAACGCGGCGATTCCGCCGGTTTTCGGATCGACTGCAATGCGCGCTCCCGGCAGGGTGACTCGCAAGACTTCCAGCATGCTGGCGGCATTCACCTTACCGGGGGGATAAATCTTCAAATGAGCCATTCCACTCCGGTCGGCCGAGCCTCGCATCGACGCCAAGGTCCGGGCAATCGTCTCTTGATCCCCTTTCTTGGCCCAGGCAACGATGGTGCGTGCTTTGATATCTTTCATGACCCGAACTTTGGGCAGAATCGACTGCAAGAGTCCGATCGCCACATCCAGATCGATTTCCGGAACCGGATAGACCATGACTTTGTCCTGTCGTTCACCCGCGTCATCGCTGTCGAGTTCCTGTAAGGCTTCTTTGATCGCCGCATGTTCGGTGGGGCGAGTCCAGATCAGCAATCGATTGGTCGTCACATCGACGTTGATTTTCGTACCGGGAAACAAGGTCTGCAGCACGGTCGATGCCGTCGTGGCGTCGGCCCCCTTCAAGGGGTACGAAATCAACTGATATTTTTCCGTGACCGGGACTTCCCGGATCAATTCATCGAAAATTCCTTTCAGCAATTCATGCTGTGAGGGCTTGGCCCAGATCGCCAGTTCATTCGGATCCCCCTCAGTGATCACACGAATGTCCGGAAGGTCGGTCTTCAACGACGGCAGCACCGTCTGAAACCGAACGCGTTGTGCAGGAGTGACCGGATAAACCGTTAGCTTGCGTTTCTCGATCGCGGGTAACCCCTTCAGCAGATCCTCCAGCCGACTTTTGATCAGTGCATGATCCGCCACCGTCGCCACGACCTGCAACCATTGACCATCGACATCCGCAGTCACCGTCGCTTTCGGGACGAGTTTGGCGAATGCCGCGACCGAGGTTGCCGGTAACGGCTGCTCTAACGGGTAGAACCGGAGGACCGGTGCATCCACACCGAGTTCGCCCGGTTGCAGTTTTTCAATGGTCGCAGTAATCACTTTTTGGTCTTCGGCTGAAGCAATGGCGACCAGATTTTTATTGGTAACATCGAGCGAAACCTTGGCGTCAGGAACCAGTGTTTTCAGGATCGTCGTTGTCGTTGTGGAATCCGCGTTACGCAAGGAATGAGAGACCAGCAGGGGTCGACTCGCCTCGGGAATATCAGAGACCAGTGAATCCACCAGCGCCTTCACGAGATCGTGCTGAGACGGCTTCGCCCAGATCGCCAATTCATTCAGCTCAGTCCCAGGGATGACGCGTACATCCGGAAAATCGAGGGTGAATGAAGGAAGAATTGTTTGAAACCGGGTTTTCTGTGCTGAGCTGACGGGATAAACAATCAATTTCCGTTTTTCGGCGACGGGCAATCCTTGCAGCAATTCTTCCAGCTGGGTTTTGATGAGTGTGTGATCCGCAACCGTTGCCACGACCTGCAGCCACTTGCCATCGACGTCGGCAGTCACCGTCGCCTTGGGGACCAGTTTCGAAAAGGCGGCGATCGAGGTGGCCGGAATTGGCTGGTTCAAAGGATAAAACCGGAGTAAAGGAGCATCCGGCCCCAGTTCGCCCGGTTGCAATTTCTCGATCGTCTCGGTGATCACCTTGTGGTCTGCTGCCGCGGCGATCGCCACCAGATTTTTATTGGTGGCATCGAGCGAAATTTTGGCGGTGGGGACGAGTGTTTTGAGTACCGTCGATGCGGTTGTGGAATCGGCGGCGCGCAGCGGATGCGAGATCAGTTGCGGTTTGTCGTCGTCGGGAACGTCGTTAACGAACGTTTCAATCAGGCTTTTCAGCAAGTCATGCTGTGTCGGTTTCGCCCAGATCGAAAGTTCATGGGGTTCGCCTTCAGGGACGACACGAATATCCGGAAAATCGGTCGCGAGCGCAGGAAGCACCGTCTGAAATCGAGCTCGCTGGCCGGGGGTCACGCGATAAATCACCAGCCGCCGTTTTTCCGGGGCAGGTAATCCTTTCAGAATCTCGTCCAAGCTCGCTTTTATCAGTCCCTGCTCTGCGGGGGTCGCCAGAACCTGCAGCCGTTTGGCCTCGGCATCCACTACGATTTTTGCCTTCGGGGCCAGCGTCATCAGCAAGGCGATCGATGTCGGGGCAACCGGTTGTTCCAGCGGATAGAATTCGAGTGTCGTGCTATCGGGTCCCAAGTCCGGTGCCTGCAACTGCTCGAGAATCGCTTGCATCGCTTGATGGTCTTCGGCCGAGGCGAGTGCCACAATCCGACGGGTTTGCGTATCGAGTGACAATTTCGCTTGTGGCAATAAACCCTGCAGTAACGTGAGTGTTGTGGCAGGGTCCGCTTTCGTGATCCGATAGATCTCTAACTGTCGCTGCCGTTCGATCGCTCCCCCCGATACCACCAGTTTTTCCATCGAGGCTTTGATATTAGCCTGATCGGTGGGAGTGCCGAATGCCACAATTTGTCGCTGACGCGTGTCGAATGTCAGACGCGCGGTCGGGGCAACCAGGGTGAGATTCGCGAGCAGTTGGGTGGGATCAAGATCTCGTACGGGATAAACCTCCAGGAGCGGCTTTTTTTCCGGTGGGTTGTGGGCCTGCATCTGCTCGATGACCCCCTTGATGGCCAACTGCTCGGTCGGCGTCGCAAAGGCGTTAACTTGTTCCGCTTTCAGGTCTGCCACAATCTTGGCGGCAGGGAACATTTTGACGAGCACTTCTTCGGCAACCTTGGCGTCGGCCGCTTTTACCGAATAGACCGCAACTTCCGGGACTGCAGCGGGGGCGGGGACTTTGGCGGTGGCCGGTTCAGGAATCGAGGAAATCACCGCACTCACCGCGCGCATGATCCCGGCAGTATCGGTGACCAGCAACTGCTTGGTTTGCGCCAGCAGCACGCTTTTTCCGAACGGCCCCAGCAGGGGAGTAATTTCGGCTTTGACCCCTTGCGGCTCGCGGCCAGCCAAGGGAAACATGACACTCACCAGTTCAAATTTTCCTCGCTTATCCAGTTCTTCGAGCGGGATCCGCGGAATCAATCCTTCGGGAATCCCTTCTTGAACATCGATGACCAATAGCATCCTGCCACGGCGAATCAGAGTATACCCCTTGGTTGAAAGTACGCCATTCAACAAATCTTGAGCTTCAACCGGCGTATATTCTTTCGTGTCAGAATAGTTGAAGGTTCCCGGCGGCGGTGCGTCGAGGACCAGCGAGAGATCGGATTGTTTTGCCAGCCATTCCAGCACATCCGACCAACGCTGAAAACGAAAATTAAAACGGAGCCGGGGTTCTGCGGTCACTTTGGCGAACAGGACTCGTTGCTCATCGGTCAGTACCGCTGCGAGGAGACTTTCGCTATCAACGAGGATTTTGGGGCGATCTGCCACTGCCGCTTTTCCCAGGGCTTCGGCTCGTTGAGTGATCAGCGTCGCAATCTGGGTCCGTTGTTCGTCCGTCAATTGCAGCGATTCGGCCAGCTTGGGTTCGGCCAGACGCCCAAAGCTGCCACGATTGGGGAGCTCGGTGGCCTCCTGCGCAGAGACAACACGAGACAGGCCACCGTGACCAACGAGGAATCCGCAGCTGAGAACCAAGGCAAACAGCCGGAAACTGAAGATTGAGGCTGGTGAGCAGACCAAAATAGAAACTCCCATTTCTCGGCGCGATCCAGGGGGGGTGACAACGGAAAACATGGTTGCAATCACTCTGTAGCCCCTTTTCGCGAATGATATCAGTAACTCGGCTCGTCGTTCTCTCAAAATCGGCATGAATGACCGATCTCCGCTCACTTCCACAGAATCGAATTGCAGAATTCTCTGACAAATCAAAACGGCATTCGCATCAACCGGCCCAAATCCCGCAGTTCTTGCATCGACCGATTCAGGCAAATCATCGTCAGGACGAACCCCTTGGCGACACTTTTTACGATTCCCCCGAATTCTCTTACCGGTTTAATCCGAGTTTACGTTAAACTCTAACGTGCGAGAATCAGGGAAAGCCAGTTTCTCGTTTTAGAGACGGGAGGTTGGGTTAAGCCTGCGTGTTATGCCGGTCGAACTTCCAATAACCGGACAGGGCAATAACCGGACAGGGCAATAACCACTTTCATTCAAAATATCCGGAATGGGAATGAGAATGGGAATGAACCGTCTTAGCGTGCGGATTTGCCAAGTCGCTGGAATGAGGATTATAGAATGCAACGATTGATGAGTCCGCTGATGTTGGCCGGTTTCTTGACACTGATCGGGACGAGTCCGACCGAGGCTCAGATGTTTGGATCACGCTCGTTTGGCCAACCACTTCAGCCACAAACGAATTCAGGTGGTGGAAGTTTTGGTGGGGCAACCCCCGCCCCCGGCATCGGTTCGGGAGCGGGTAACGTGCCACCCAGTGTCACGGGGATCTCGAGCGGCGACGCCAGGTTCATGCGGAAGAACCGAAATGCAGGTGATTTTGTCGGCAAAGATACGAAAGACGCGAGGAAAATGGTTGGTGCCGTACAAGTGGGACAGGGCCTTAATGGGCAGCCTGCGGCACTGGAAGTCTTCGAACGCCGGGTTCCAGAAAACCTGCTGAATCCACCCCGAACACCAGCACTTCGGACGCGAATGTATGAACCCAAGCTGACCATCGGGTTCCGTCCGAATCCGCGCCCCGTCTCTCTGGTGAGCGCGAACCTCCAAAATCAGCTCAACAGCCTTTCTGACTTGGATCCGTCAATTCAGGTCTCGATGACCGTTACGGGAGAGACGGTTCATCTGCAGGGAGTTGTGGGTTCTGAGGAGGAGCGAGCCTTGATCGAGCAGTTGATGCTTTTTGAACCTGGGATTTCCGCCGTCCAAAATGATCTGAGAGTTCCCGCTGTCGCGCCATCAGTGCCTTTTGCGAAGTAGTGGATTCCGAATTGGTACGCTCCCCCTTCGCAGCAGCCGCTCCACTGGTACCGGGTGACTCGGCCTGATCTCGCTGGGCCGGTTCAACCCCCGGTTCGGTATAGTTCGCTGGAACGACAGACGAATCGATGCGGGATTCGCGGATCTTTAGCGCCGGGACTTCATCGATGGCGTTGAGGCGTCGACTGAAACTCAGTGGTAAATTGATCGTATCCGCATCTTCCATCAGGGGACGTGACTGCGAATCATGCCCACGATCCAATGAGGCGGGTCGCTGAAATTTCGCCTGCTCAACCTCGGATGCGCGTTCCGCGGGCTCCAATTCCTCGCTTTTCTCCTCATAAGAGGTGGGAGAAATTCCGGGAAGGAGCTGCAGCGAGTTTTCGGACATCACCATCCCCCCATCGACCGGTTCAAACCGAGCCAGCAGATTAATGCGGCGTGGCCGACCACCCACTTCGTCCCAGGGGATCCAGATGCTGTAGGAATGTCCCAGCTTGGAAAGGCTGTAGTGTTTTTCAAACTGCTCGGGGGTGAAAACAAACTTTCGTTCGGGAACCGAATTGACGCGATCCGTTTCGTCAAATGCGTAGATGATCAGTGTCCCTTCCACACGCACCGGTTTTTCATTTTCCTTGCCATGAAACATGATCCTTCCGCCAAAACCGCGCACCCCCTTCTGCCCTGACTGATTCAGGATGGTGTGCGTCCAGAGGGTTGTAATCTTGGTCGGTTGGGTGACCTCATCAGAATCCATCCACGGAATTCGTTTGCTGAGATCAAAAGTCGCGCAGCCACAAATGAGTGACAAGCAAAGGAGGTAGCTGATTTGGACCAGATGTCTGCGGAAAAATCCCCTCAGACCATCATGAAAACGGGTGTGGCCAACAGTCGCCTGATCACTCGTGCTTTGAGTCATCAGCCTGGTTTGGTGGTTGATCTTCATGGTATCGGTGAGTCGTTTCATGCAAAGACTTCCCCTGGGTTCGTTCCCGAACTATTTGCGCTTTTTCTGAGAAACTACTGGGAAAAAGCCAGGCTTTTTGGGTTTCGAAGTTTTCAGATTTACCGTCGGTTGATCCACCTGAATTGTGGTGGTGATACCGGGTTCCGGTGGAAGTTCAACGGGTTGCAGCGTGCCACGAGGATTGGCATCGGGATAAATGACCGGGACTTGTGCGTCAATGAAAGGGCCCGCTTCGTCAGCAATAATCCCGGGACCATAAACGTCCAGCACGTCACCGGCACACCAGTGCATTTTCGCCACTTCTTCACGTTTGATTCGAGCCGATTCTTCCGGGCTGCGAATGACATAGGGGGTGAGAATAATCAACAATTCCGAGCGTCGGGAAATGGAACTGTCGTAGCGAAACAGGTTCCCCAGCACGGGAATATCCGAAAGCAGAGGAACCCGACGCACCGTGTCATTCGTGCTTTTGGTAATCAACCCGCCGATGATAATGGTTTCGCCACTTTGCGCACTGACCGTTGTCGAGGCGGTCGTGATATTGAAAATCGGCGACCTGATGACGGCACCATTGGCGGAGACCGAGACTGGAATCCCCTGATTGACCACATCGACCTCGGATTTTTCCGCATCGACTTCCATCACGACGAGACCTTCCGGGCTGATTCGCGGTGTAACGCCCAAAATCAAACCCACGTTTTCCAGAGTCACACCATTCACCGATCCCACTTGCGTCACCGAAGCACTGACGATTCGTGGAACTCGTTGACCGATCTGGATGAACGCGGGCTGATTATCGAGCGTCCGAATTTGCGGGCGACTGAGAACCTCAAGGCGATTGGACTGCTGTAGCGCACGAATCAGCATACTGACGTTTTCACTGCTGGCCGAAAGGACCAGTCCCCCATATCCCAGCTGATTATTGATGCTACCGACCCCAAAATTCGAGACCGCTTGCCCCGCCACGTTATGTGCAGTGGCCAGCGAATCCGCGCTTCCACTGTTTCCCAACGGAGCCCCATTAAACGCAAAGCCCGGCGTGTTGGTGGCTCCGACAATCTTTTGCGAAGTCGCGGTCAGGATTCCGGAAGGTGATGACGATTGGACGGTGCTTGTCGTCGTGACCAGATTTCCCATCAAGCTGCGATCAAACAGTAACGAATCCTGCAGGCCCAGCTCGACACCAAACTCATTCGTATTATTCAACGAAACTTCGGCGATCAGAACCTGAATCATCACCTGGGGCGGCTGTGCGTCCAGTTTTTCGACCAAGGCTTCAATTTCATCGAAGAAACGGGGTGTCGCACTAATGATCAGCGAATTCCCGACCGGTTCTGGAACGACGACGACTTCGCTTTCAATCTGCTGGAACGGACTAATCGCTCCGGGGGCCGCCTGCTGCACCGATCGTTCGCTTCTGAGGAAATCATTAACACTTCTTGCCACCGCATCCGCCGGGGCATTCTTCAACCGATAGACCGTGTTTTTTCGCTGTTCCACATCCTTTTGATCCAGTCGCAACAACAGGGCTTCGATAATTCGCAAGTCCCCGGGCGATCCCGTCGCGATGATGCTGTTGGTTCTCAGATCGACCGAAAATCGTGTCGCCACCAGCGACGATTCATCACGAGAACTCGCCAATTGCGGTGAACCCGCAGGGCCACTGGAAGGGGGAAGTAACGAGCGAAGCATTTGTACCAGGCTGATCGCATCACCGTTGATCACTCGGAAAACCTTGATCTGAGCCCCTTCCGGTGTCGCTTCATCCAGTCGCTGGATCAAGGATGCAATCAGTTCCATGCTTTCGGCGGCTGCGGAGACCAGCAGCGAATTGGTGCGGGGGTCGGCGGTCACCTTCACATCACTCAGAATCGCCGATCTCTGAACTTGCCGTCCCTCCTTGTCGATCGACAGGAATTCCAGTAGCGACGATTTCTGCGGAACATTCCCTGTCCCCTCTTTTCCTCGTGTTGCATCAATCGCCGATTGCAGCACCGTGACCAAGTCGGCAGCCAAGGTGTTTTTCAATTTGAAAATGCGAGCCTGTTGGACCACTGCGCCACCCGGAACATCGAGTTCTTCGATCAGTTCGGCAGCCTCTTTCATGTCACGTGGGGGGGCCTGGACGATGAGTGAATTGGTTCGCAGGTCGGCGGTGACCTGAACGCGAGGGGCCAATCCCGTCCCTGCGGCAGCTCCTGTCCCCGTCCCTGCTATTGTTCGAGCGGTGAAAAACTCTTGCACCGTGGTTCGTGTCGGCTGCGCGTCGGCATGTTTAAGTCGAAAGACCTGGAATTGCGCATCCTCCGGAATCGGTTGATCCAGCTTTTCAATCAATTGCCGGATCGATTTGACCGATTCACCCCAGCCAATAATCAGCAGCGAATTCGGTTTGACCAGCGGAGTCACCGTGACCCGTCCCTGCAGCGCTCCCGTAAGATCCGTGGTCACTTTCTCGATCAAGGCAACGAGTGATTCACCGCGGACGTGCTTTAAGGGATAGATCTCGATCAGCGGCTCGGTCTCCAGACTCAGCCGTTCCAGCTCTTTCAAGATCCGTGTCATTTCCTGGACATCGGGCTTATTCCCTCGCAGAATAATGGCATCCAGGTCCGGAAGAACTTCGATCTCAAGCTCTGAACCGAGACGCCTGAGCTGCTGTTGAAGCTCGTCTCCTTCGGGGTTCTCGCGGGGCGAGGCCTCGGTCCCACCGTCAGCCGTTCCAGCAGAAGAATCCTGATTCCCAACCAGTCGAATGGTGCTGAGCGATGCCCGGTCGCCAACATGGGCTGCGTTTTTGACTGCGGTCGACTTGCCTGAAGTCCGCTGTGGTTTTGCCGAGTCACGTGTCGACGTGGTCGACCGTTCTCGCTGCAGAAACGCATTTTTGACCGCTTCGACCTTGTCCATGTCCAAGCCATGCAGCGGCAGCACCGCTGTCCGATCGACACTCGATGTCTTGGGTTCGTCGAGACAGCGGATCATACGGGTCAATTGAGGCACGAACGTCGGATCACCCGCAATCGTCACCCCATTACGTCGCCGATCGAGCGTTATCTCTGCGGATGACTCGTCGCTGACGGTGACACGATAATGCGTTTTTGTCGATCCGATCGCCTCGAACCGATCACTTAACAGCGGATTCAATGCGGCAATCATCGAGTCGGCTTTGATATGCAACAATCCCAGAAACTGCCCACTATCCAAAGTTTCAGCGGGATCATCCGTCACAGCAGGAAGAATCTCGGCAGGAAGGACTTGTGGGCGTGTTTTCGGTTTCTCGTGTTGGTGAGCAGCCGGCGTGACGCTTTTTTTCGTCGAACCGGAAGAGACCTTGGCCGGTTGCTGCCGGACGATCGGAGGTGCGGCCTCGGTCTCGGTCTCGGAATCACCCTCCTGAGAAAAAGGATCCCCTTGGGGATTTGTCGATTTGATCGTCGCAGAAATTTCGCGATGAATTTCCGGAGAAGCCAGCACAATTAATCGTTCACCGGCAGAATCTGCCGCGATCCTGACGTTTTTATGCTCGGTATACCGCTCACGCAGACTCGAAACCAAGTTTTTGATTTTTGCTTGCGGACAGGAATACGACTTGAGCACGGGCTCGATCACCTCGGGTGTTGCCACTTGAGCTGGCTGGTCGATCGTTGCGAGTACCGAGCTGGCGATCTGATGTGCCTTGGCTGGCCCACTGAGCAGTAGCCGATTCTTCTTCGCGTCGACCACGAGATGGACCGGTTCGCTGAGACTCTCGAGCATTTCGGCCAGCACCGATTCGGCTTCGCTGGCCGTCTGATGCTTCAATTCATACGAGCGATAGATTTCCGGCTCGTCCGCAACGGCGGCATGGCGAGAAAGCAACATTCCTGCGGCAAGGAATACGAAAGCGATTTGCCATCGGAACGCCATTGGCGAACTGAGGCAATTGAGCTTTCGACGTGCGCAAACTGGGTGCGTGCGAAGGGTATCCAAGGGAAACACCTGGCGATGGGAGAACGGATTGTTGCGGGATTGTTGAGAGGCTCGGATGCTAGGCAAGAGGTCCAGTTTGATCAAGACCAACTGAGTTCAAGTTTACCAACCGATCTCTCTCATTAAGCTGCGTCCCCAGTTCCCAGCGTCCCCAGTTCCCAGCGTCCCGGGTTCCCAGCGTCACCGGTACACGCGCCCGAGAATCGACTTTCCTACAGATCCTGCGGCCGTGATACATCAAGGGTGTGGGGGCGACTCAGCCCGCCTCTCTGTCACCTCTTACACGGCAACTCCTCTTTCCAGAGAATCGGAAATCTGTTAGAGACTGTTGTTGAGTGACAGTTGCAGCGATCAGGGTCCGTGAAGTCCTCTCGATGAAAATTCATCCTGACGAATTCGCGATCGCCGGATCTGTTGTGAAGGATCCACCGTAATGAAGCGGTGGATCGGTGTGGTGGGGAGCTTCGGGGGGAAGGGATTCCCATGTGGAATGGATTCGGAAAACTCACTGTCATGGTGGGCGTCATTGGAATAGGGCTATTTGCGGTCTTTCAAGCACAGAAGGGGATGAGCCGTGTGGCGAGTCTGGAACCTTCTGCTGCTGAACAGCCTGCTGCCGAAGAGCTTGACGAATCGGCAGCCGTCGATTCCTTGCGATCAACCGACAACCGTGAACGGGCTGTGGCTCTTGATCGTGCCGAACCGGATCGCTCTGCCGCGAGGACGCGACGCAACACGCAAAATGAACGAATTGATCTGGTTGGGAATTATCACCCGGAAATGAATTCCCCATCCGTAAAAACGGCACTCGGATCGACTCGAACTCATTCCGGCCAAGTGGAACTCGCCCGGCGGGAATCCCGACCGCAACCCGTTCGTTTACAAGATGAAAACGAGAATTCGTTCGAGCAGGATGCAGTGCTGATCGAACGACCTCGATCATTACCTGACGAGGGGGCTGGGGACACCGAAACCGAGGCCGCCGCAGCCGTTACCGACACGACCGCAGCGTCGCCTGATGAGCCTGATGCCTCGTCAATCAAGTCGCCTGAAGATCCTTCCGCCAGGGAACTCGGTCCGATTGGGAAACCAGCCGAAGATCCTTTTGACGAGGACTTCTCTTCGAGCTCTGATTCGCTGAAGTCCACTTTCGACAAATCGCCAGCGTTACCCGCAACATTGAATGCCGATGACGATGCTCCCATCCCCCGATCCCGGCGGGCCATGCAAAACTCGGAGCAGAAACTTCAGGTCCCTGTCGAGATCGAGTCGGACCCGTTTGATTTTGAGCCGAAAGAAAAAACCGGTGATGTTTCGCCGCCGGCCAACGAAGAGGCCAACGGAGAGGGAACCGCTTTTGAGGAGGCTTCTCCTGAATTAACCGTTCCCGAAGCCTTGAGCGAGCCTGAATCAACGCAACTTCCCACGGAGCGAATTTCGGTGCCCGATCCGCGCTTAGCTCCCGCAGTCAAACGAAATCACTTTGCCGATGACGAGCCGCAATCCGCTCGTGAAGAATCGACTTCGTTTCCTGCGTCACCCGCACGGGATCCATTAAAACGACCGGCCACCGGTCAACCGAAATCCTTCGATGACGATCGCGATCTGCTTGGTGGATCAGTGCCGCACAAACGGAATCCGGATCGGAATCCTCCCGCAGAGATGACGGGCGACGGGGTTGCTGGAGATGACTCGCAACGGGGATTGCAACAGCCGCGACTGACCATTGAGAAAGTGGCACAACAACAGGCGGTGATCGAACAGCCTCTCGTCTACACGATTATTGTGCGCAATACGGGAACCGTGGCGGCGCATCATGTCGTGATCGAAGATCGCATTCCCAAAGGGACCGAACTTTTGGGGACATCCCCTCGCGCTGAACTGGTCGGCAAAGATTTGATCTGGAAAGAACTCGTGCTCCGTCCGAATGAAGAGAAGCGGATTTCGATTAAAGTGATTCCGAAACAGGAAGGACCAATCGGCAGTGTTGCTCGCGTCCATTTTGCGACGGAAGTCACCGCCGAGATACAGGTCTCAGCACCGCAACTGGAATTCACCGTCAATGCACCCAAAGAGGTGCGGATGGGACAAAACTTTGATCTCGTGTTCCAGCTGAAAAATGTGGGAAAGGTCGAAGCCTCGAATATTATGGTGCGTGATCTGGTTCCCGATCACTTGAAGCACGAGACGGGAAACGATATCGAATGTCCGATTGGCAAGCTGGCCCCGAATGAGGTCCGGGAAATTGTCCTCCCTGTGACTGCGGTGAAAACCGGGGGCGGGGTGAATCGTGCGATTCTGACTGCCGACAGCGGAATCAAGAAACAACTCGACAGTTCCGTTGATGTGGTGGGTGATCAACTGGTGCTGACTCGTACCGGGCAAAATCGAATTTATGTAGAACGCCCTGTGGTCTTTACCAACACCATTCGAAATGAAGGAAACTTGAAAGTTTCCAAGGTTCGCATTTCGGAAGTTGTTCCGGCAGGAATGGAATTCGAGACCGCCTCGGATGGGGGAAAATTCGATCCGAATCTCAATTCGGTCATCTGGACACTCGGAGTGCTCGAACCAGGTGATGATCGCGCGCTGACGGTGAAGTATGTCCCGAAGGAAACAGGGACGCTGGCGGGTAAAATTACGGCCACCGGAGCCAGTGGAAGTTCTGCTGCCATCAATTCCACCGTTGAAGTGATCGGACGCCCCGCCCTGCAGATGGAGACACTCAGTGACACCGGCTTGGTCACCATTGGCGATAAAATTACCTCCAAGTTTCAATTGAAAAACATGGGAACCTCGGCCGCTCGGAATGTACAGCTCACCATTCAACTTCCTCCTGAGTTAAGATTAGTCACGGTACATGGCAACCGGTTCCGCCAACAGAAAAATACACTCATTTTCGATCCAATCGATGAATTGTCGCCGCGAGCGAATGCCGTCTTCGAATTGGTCCTGGAACCGATGGAAGAGGCGGATGCGCGCATCGTGATTGAGATCTCTGCGGACCATTTGGCGAAACCGCATCGACGTGAAGAATCGATTCAGATTGGTCGCGATGATTTAAAATAACCATTCGCGATCCGGATCAGCGGTGAAAACGCTGAAAAGAATCAACTGATGACCAGTGGAAGAGACCGAATCCCTGCGGGGTGAGGAGTGATCATGCAATGTCCAAGATGCCAAACGGATGACGTTTACGCAAGTTCTTATGGAGAACGGAACCTGATGTCACTCTTCACACGATTCGTTCGGTGTCATCGCTGCTGTACCCTCTATCGCGTCGCTCGCTGGTCATCGGTGGCCGAGAAGGGACGCGAGGTCAAAATCGATCAGCAACAAGATTTTGAGAAACGCAAAGCCGCCTGATCAGACGGCAAGCGTAGCTGTCTGCCTCACGAAGAAATCAATCGCTCTCGATAATCGCGGGAACGAGAAAAAAAACGCCGTCAGTTCGTGGGGCATTCATCAGGGCGGAGGTTCGTTCGAGTGAGCTAACCAAAACGTCGGGCCGGAGTACGTTTTGCAATTCCACAGCGTGCACCATTGGCAACACATCCGTGGTGTTGATCTCATTTAAGATCTGCACGTAGCCGATCATCGCCTGCAGTTCTGCAGCCAAGCGGTCGAGCTCATTGTCCCCGACTTTCAGGCGTGCCAACCCAGCAACTTTCCGGACGTCATCGCGCGAAAAATCCATGGGCAAGCCCTACCTGAAAAGTCGAAACGGCCTAAGATTGATCATCAGCCTTCGATAGTGAACGGCTTTTTCACAACCCGTTTGACCACGAGGCCGGAGCGAAGGCATTGCACGCAAACACGAACTCGCTTCGAGGTTTCACCGGTTTGCATCCGCAGCGACTGCAGATTAGGCCGAAACCAGCGTTTAGTGATCCCGGTGGTTTTCCGGCCGTTACCACCCAGGTACTTGGCCTTACCCCGTTCGACCTTTTGGTTGCCGCGAACCGGTTTCTTATGACAAATTGCGCATTCCGAACCCATGACAACCTCAAATCGCGTGCGAATTTCTCTGAACAGCAATCCCAGAGCTAGTGATTCACCGCTGCTGGGGGAACGAAAAGTATAACCATCATCCCGAATGATGCAAGTAGAACAGGGTATGACTCGACAATCCCGTACAGTAGAAACCAGTTTTTTCTCTGTGTATGAGCTGATTCTACCAGTTATTGACAGTCAAAACTTTGATTTCGTTGCCTTGACCTCCTGTTTGTTTTGTTTTTGCCGTGTTTTCCTGCCGTAATTCCGAGATTCTATTCCGGTCCTGCGGGTACGTTCGTCCACACGATGCTCGATCAAAGCAACGCCTCCGCAACCGCAACCGCCTCCGCGACCGATGTCGCTCGCCTGAATCAAATTCGGGCCGCCTATCTGGCACACCGTCGTGAGGCTTATCGCTCGGAAACTCGCTGGCCTCTTTCTTCCTTCTGGTCGCAGCAACAATCTGATTGACAAGTTCTTCTCGGCTGCGTGACAATACAAATTCCAAATGGTCGCGGTACAAAGGGCCTCTGTCGCAGAATGGTTTCCGTCACAGGAAGCCTAAACAAGGCTAACAAGAAGGAGGGAGTGATGAGGGGGATTTCCAAGTTTTTTTTTGCCATCGCGCTACTGCTTTCGGCAGCCTGGACTTCGAGCAGCGTCTGGGCACAGGGTGGATACTGGGTCAATCCCGCTCCACCTCGCACGGTCATCATCCGCGGCGCTTATCCCTCGCGGACGATTTTGAATAACGCGACGCGGGGAGGCGTGATCGAGTA
>Ga0114978_10000396_pt1 | contig 36271 bp, 53 predicted proteins | sample S_140212_EF_Meta_FD_87027 | JGI IMG/M metagenome (GOLD analysis project Ga0114978, IMG submission 87027) | Freshwater microbial communities from Lake Simoncouche, Canada to study carbon cycling - S_140212_EF_MetaG | ecosystem: Environmental > Aquatic > Freshwater > Lake | place: Lake...
GTTGGTAATTTATTTAATAAGTCTTTAGAATCATGTGGAGATACATTTGTATTTAACCGTTTTAAGGTAGATCCAAATTCAGAACTAGCTAAATGGTTGTTTAAGAAAAAATTCAAACTCACAAAAAAATTTAGAGGAATGTCAACTAAGGAAGTTCAAAAGGATTGGGGTAAATCAATTATTAAAACTTCTGAAGGAATTTCAACTATTAGGCCAGTAGAGTATACTTTAAGCTCATGGACTGAAAATTTTGAACATTACTTGAAATCGACTATGAGTTATACTAATCATATTGATTTATTATCATTTGTTGGAAATGTGGAATACAATTTAATAACTATTAATGCTCACCTTCGTTATAAAAAATGAACAATATACCTTTAAGCATAACAAATAAAATAGGTAAGAATTTATATCAAATTCCTAATCATCCTATTTGTATAATTAAAAATAAAATCTACGATTATTTTAGAAACTCTAGAGAGATAATTGAAGAAATAAGTCCATATGTAGATGTTAAATCTAATTTTGATGACTTATTAATTCCAAAAGATCATCCATCAAGATCCAAGTCTGATACGTTTTATTCTGATGATAACACAGTTTTAAGAACTCATACTTCAGCTCATCAAACAAAATTTATGAGAGATGGAAAGAAAAATTTTTTGGTTACAGGTGATGTTTATAGAAAAGATGAGATTGATGCCTTTCATTACCCTGTTTTCCATCAAATGGAAGGGGTTTCTATATTAAACAATGAAATTGACCCAGTAGAAGTTTGCGATGTTATAAAACGAGATTTAGGCGGTTTAATTGAATTTATATTCCCAAATTGTGAATACAAGTTTGTAGATACTTATTTTCCTTTTACAGAACCTTCTTGCGAAATTGAAGTATTATTAAATGGTAAGTGGGTTGAAGTACTTGGTGCTGGAGTAATAAGGAAAAAAATAATGAAAAGTTGTGGTTTGGGTAATGTTTCTGGATGGGCATTTGGATTAGGATTAGAAAGATTGGCCATGATTTTCTTTGAGATACCTGATATTAGATATTTTTGGACAAACGATGAAAGGTTTAAAAATCAATTTCAAAGTGGTCAAATAACTAAATTTAAAGAATATTCAAAATATCCTTCTGCTATCAGAGATATATCTTTTTATTATTATGATCCGTTTATGCCAAATGATTTTTATACCATTTTAAATGATTGCTCTGAAAATTTAATTTCAAAAACTGAAACAATTGATCATTTTATTAATCCAAAAACAGGTCAAAAATCAATTTCTTACAGGATTTATTTTGAATCTTTAGAGAGAACTTTGACTTCTGACGAAGTAAATTTTCAAATAGATAACATAAAAAACAATTTAATTGAAAAATATAGTGTAATAATAAGGTGATTTTTTTAAAAAGAATTATATTTATTATTATAATCTTTTATCACCCACAATGAATATTGTTTCAACATTAAAAAAATACGGTGTCATTCAAGAAATGAATGACTGGAAAAAGCATTTTACTGACGGTACCAAAGGACAACCTAAAACAGATCCTGAAATTCTTGATTTTGTGGAAGATTTGATTTTTCAAGTTTTTCAAGGAAATGAAGAAAAAGTAAAAAATTGCAAATTAGCTCCTTGGGTTGTTAAGATTGTTAAAGAAATTGGAGTCAATGATATTTCAGAAGAACAAAAAAATAAAATTTCAACTGTTTTAAATTGGTTTAAATTATCCGGAAATGAGGGTAATATAAAAAACATGAATTTAGATGACGCTTTTCAATATGCTGAAAACAAAGGTGTGTCTAAAAAAGAAAAAGAAAAAGAAAAAGAAGAAGAAAAACCTGTTGAAGAAGACGCAGCTCATTTAGAAGCAGAAAAAGAAGGAAGGATAAAAAGAATTTATACAGTCAATGACGGATCAAAAAGAATTTGGGTAGAGGTAATAGATGGAAAGTGGTTGTCAGAGCCCGGTGAATTAAATGAAAATAATAAGTGGGGCGTTATGTGTCAAACTGGTTCTGGTTTTGCCGGATCAGAAAATCAAAATATACAGTTAATTGGACCACCTGCAGGAAACCCTAATGGCAAATGGTCAACTCAATTAGGTATGTCAGGTTATCGTTCAAATAAAAATTTAAGAGAAATAAAACAAGAAGGTAACCATCAACCGGGTAGCCAAAGAACATCTGGTGGCTATAGTGATGGAGATGAAAGAATAATTGATTTTTTATGTTTTTCCCCGTATGCAAAAAGTAACATATCAAAAATAACAACTTATGATGGTGCTATACCGACAAAAAATAATACATCTGGGGCAGCTAGGTTTCTAAGTGAAATTATTAAAGAAAAACCTGATTTGTTAAATAAGTTAGCTGATCATAGAGAAGATTTAATTGAGATACATAAAGACCTTATAATGGACATAAAAGGTCCAGAATGGTTTGATGAAAGAAATATTGATATAAAAACTTTAGCTGAAACTGATCCAGAAAAATTTTTAGATAAGTTTGAAAATTTAATAAAGAAGTTTGGTAATGAAGTTGTAGAAGAACTTCGTAAAATAGATCTTATTAAAATTTATAAAGAAAATCCTAATCTTGTTTTAAAAAATATTTCTTCTTTTATTGGTAGAATTCCTGAAAATGAATTTGAAAATATTTTTGAACAGATAAGTCTTGATAGATTTATTACTTACTTTCCTGATTCTTATAAAAATGTATTAAGATTTCTTTCCGATGAAAGAGGTAATAAAACATATCAACGTCTTTTCAATTCGATAATTGAAAATAAAGCCGAAGAAACATGTAAAGTTTTTGGTAATGGAGCTGTAGGTATTGCCAATTTCATGAAATTTGCAGAGTCTCCTAGAGAGAGAAAACATCAAAATGCTAAATACAATCCTAGTAAAAAAGAATATATTGGCGTTAGAGAAGAGCTTGTGTTTGGTCCAGATGGACAACCCTTAAGGGATGCAGCAGGAAATAGAATAACTAAACCAAAACCATTTGTAATAAAAGATGATAAGAAAGTTTTATTACAAAAAGAAAGAAAAAAGTTTATTGAAAAAAACAAACAATTAATCAAAAATTTTGTAAAAGGAGATGAGTTTAATAAAGAGTTACAATTTTTGAAATTTTATGTACCTCAATTAAATGATCAAGAAGTAAATAAAATTCTAAATACTCCAGTTGATAATCAAGAAATTGATTTGAAAGATAAAATAGTTGATTATTACACAAAAAAATATAATGAATTTGAGCAAGATAAGTCAAAAGGAAAAGCATTCTTAATTCAAAAATATGGTAAAAATATTGTTGATGTTGATGGAAATATTATCATAAAAGAATTTTTACCGGGAATTTTAGAATTTTATAATAATTTTAAATTTAGTAACGAACAAAATAATTTTATTCCACTTACGGAATTAAAGAAACATCAGCAAGAACTAGTAGCCTATTATTACAGAAAATCTCAAAAAGAATCTGATGCAGAAAAAAGAATTGATGCATTCGGAAAGTTTTTAGAATTATGTAAAGACAACAAAGTGAGTAGAGAAGAATTAATTAAATTTATTAAACAAATTAATATTAATCCAGCTCAAAATTTAAGTTTAGCTACTTCATTCTATAGAGTTGTTTTAAATATTCTTGATAAAAAGTTTGCTGTTAATGAAATTAAAAACTTAAAAAGTACATTTGATGCTTTAGGAGAAAATGGCAAAAGAAGTTATCAGAGTTTAGTAGAATCTTTATCAATTGACAAGTATAAAGTAAATCGTGGAGAAAGAGTGATGTTTAAAGGGAATGATCCTAAACTACCAAAACTAGATTTAATTTCAGGTAAAAAATATTTAGTAATTGATACAAAAAATCTTTACAAGGATAATAATTTTGAGGAACAACAAGAAGATACTTTAGTTTATGAAAATCTTCTTGCAATTAATTATTATATATTAGTAACAGAGGAAAATGAAATTGAAAATGGCGGTCAAAACATATGGGTGCCAGCATCAAGATTTGATATTAGAAAAGAGCAAGTTTTAGACTATACTCTTAATGAAAATTTTAAATTGTTTGAAAGTAAATTCATAAAACTAAAAAACATTTTTTCAGAATCTGAGAATAGTAAACCAAGATATTCTGCTATTGTTTTAGATCAATCTTCAAAAGATAAATTATTAAAAATTATTGATAATCTAAAAAAAGAAGGTATAATAGGGGAAAATTGGATTATTTCTGCCGATCATATTACAATTAATATGGGCAAAATTTATGATTCTGATTTATTGGGTAGGGTAGTTGATGTAAAAGTTATAGGAATAGGTTATAATGATAAAGTAGTAGCACTCAGAGTATCAACTGATACAGATATAGATTACTCTAGAAAAGTGAAAAGAATCCCACATATAACGTTAGCGTTCAACAGAGAGGAAGGTGGCAAACCATCAATGAGTAATAGTATTGAAAATTGGAATAATTTTGATAATATAAATTTAAAAGGTACTATTCAAGAGGTCTATTGATTTCCTTTTCTTTTTACAATCTCTCTCAAAAGTTCTTCATCTGTAAGATTCTCAAGATCGTTTACTCCCATTCTACGTTTCTTACTTGCTTTTTCTTCATCTACCTTTTTTCTAGTTTCTTCATCCATATCAATTGCAAAATCAACATTTAGTTCTAAATGTTTAAATGATTCTTTAATGATATCAGAAACTATTTCTAATGATAAATTATGTAAAGATGTGGATGTAGCTTCTTCATTGTGCCATTGGGCTATTTTATTATAAGTTTCTTTTACTAAATGATTTATTTCAAAAGCAGGTTTATTTTTGTGTTCCATCTTTAAATTTATTTGTTGTAAAATTAATAGTTTTTTCGTTATTGTAATTATTTAAAAAGATTTTTCCTTTTTCAGTTTTATAAAAAAGTTCCCTTATGTTAGTTGTTTTTTTAATTAAATTGATTCTTTTTTCATAAACAATTTCTCCGGAAGTATCATATCTAAAATATGTAATATACTTTTCACCAACTTCTAGTTTAGAATATAAAATAAAAATTTCACCATCTTCAAAACAAATATCTTTTATGATAGTATAAAAGTTTGTTTTATTTTTAACATTAAACAGGTATGTTTTTCTTATTTTTTTATTATAAACAATCTGTTGTACAGTCCCAAGACCATCAATTGTTTTACTATTAATAATTTTTACTTTAGTCATTATATTTATTAGTATGAATTTAAATCAAAAGTTAGATAAAGAATTTAAGAATATTTTTAATGCTATTTGCCATTTTACGCTGTTTAATGTCAAAGACATAAGTGATGAATTTTTTAAAAAATTAATAAATTTTATTGACTTATCCAATATAAATGACAGAGATTTTTTTTCTAATGATAGAATTAAAAAATTCGTTAATTATGAAAAGATAAACAAAAAACAACTAATTCGGCTCGCCACAAGAGATCCTGAGATATTAAACAAAGTTAATATAAGTAAATTTAAATTTAAAATTAAAGAGCTAGAATATTTCTTAAAAATGTGGCCAGAGTATATAGACTTATTTGAATTTGATCTTAAAAGGATATCCGGAGATGAACTTTTAATTTTATTGAAAATAAATCCAAAATATGCTGCAGAAGCAGATTTCAACAATATCAATTTTAGTAAATATCATATAACAGAATTAATTAAAAATTACTACCATAGAAGCTTTATAGTCAATAAGATATTAGAATTAAATAATGTATTAGACAGTTTTCAAATGAGAAATCTTATCCTTAAAACCGGGAATACGTATTTTGAAAAAATAAGATTAGATATTTTAAATGAATTAGATTGGTATACAATATTACAAAATAGACCAGATCTCTTTGAATTTTGCGATATATCAATATTTGAAAAAAATGATTGTTATTTACTGACAAAATTAGCTCGTTATGTTCCTGAGATTGAGCCTTATATCGTAAAGAATAAAGATAAAATAAGTAATTTGGGATGGGAAAATCTTTTACACTTAAACTTTGAAAGATATTACCCCATGTGTTGTTTTGATTGTTTAAGCTACCCTACAAAAAAGAAATTCTTACACAAATTAGACGCTCGTTGAATCATCTAAGTTTTTAGATAATCTCTTTTTCCAAGTTTTTAAAATTTTGATAGTTTGATCAATATCTCCATTTGCATCAGAGTATTTATCATCTTCTATGTTTTTAATTAAATCTTTAATTTTATTTTTAAAATCAGATTTCATTTCTTTCCATTCAGACTTTTCTTTGACAATAATATCAGATTCACTTAAGTTAAGTTCAGATATAATCTCTTTTACAAGTTCTTTTAATCCTTTCTCGTTGATTTTCATTGGGTAAAAATATTTTTAAATAAATAGCTTAAAGTTTTTGCATTTTTAAAAATAATTTTATTATATTTACATTGTAATTAAATGTCAGGATAGCTCAGCGGTAGAGCAATGGCGTGAAAAACCATGAGTCGGGTCTCCTGTAGAGTAACGTAAGTTACGGTTCAATTCCACCTCCTGACACGAAAGAAAAGCCCAAATTTTTGGGCTTTTTTTATGTTCGTATAATTTTCTCCTATTTATTGAAGCGGACAGATTTTTTGTGAGAAAGATTAAATTTATTTATTATGGACCCTGATAGTAAAAATTATAGTGAACAAATCAAAAAAAATAGCACAATTTTGCCTTTTGGCATCTATATTTTTCCTACCATTTGGATATGATGCTCTATTTAAATTAATTTTAGATTTTACTGGATCTTACTGGATTACGGATTTAATTTTTTACCTTATTTCGGTCTCTTTTCTTGGTTGTTATTTTTACTTTTCTAAAATAAATCCATTTGACCATTTTAGGAGTAAGTTAAAAAATCTTAAAAATAAAATTAATTATTTTTTGAATTCTTAGGCTCTTCTTTTACTCGGTATGGACAATGTAAACATCCCGGATTTTTTTGAGGTGAGCAACAATAGCCTCTTTTAAGGTGATATTCTTTTGTAAATACCCACCTATTTAATTCATCAAAATAGTAATCTTCTCCTAAAATTAATTCATTTTTCTTCATGGATATTTTTAAATATTATAATTTTTTTTTAAATTTACAAAAAAAATTTTATGAATTTAGATATACCTGTGGAGCTTGTAGATAATGCATCTCATGAAATAAATTATGAAAATCTTAATGGAAAGACTTTGATTGGTTTAATGGGTTACGCAAAGTCTGGTAAAGATACTATTGCAAAAACAATGGTTAATAGATTAGGATTTAAAAGACTTTCATTTGCTGATACCCTTAAAGAAGATTTAAATGATTTTTTTAAACCTTCTGTCTGGGAAGATTTGACAAATAAAGGAATAGAAATAGAGTTTCAGGATATAGATTTTTTAAATCCTTCTACTCCAGAGTTAAAAGAAATTCTCAGACCATATATGATTTGGTTTGGAGAAAAAATGAAAGAATTAAATGGGCCACACCATTGGACCAACAGAGCATTTTCAAAAATTGAAGAAAATGATCATAAACTTGTAATTACTGATGTAAGAAGAATTAATGAGTTAGAAATTTTTAAAAACAACAAAGAGTTTCAAAAAATAAGAAATAAAAATAGAGAAGAAATAGGTTTAGATATTTCTTCATTTTATCAAATAAATGCAAAATTTGATTCATTATTATTTTTTGTCAACCAAATACATAATAGAGATTCTGATTTTTTAACCCAACAGACACTACTTAAGGCAATTGAAGACTGGCTTATTAATGATATCATATTTATAGATTCAAGGATTCAAAACATTGGCGATTACCATCAAAAACATATTTTAATGCAAGTCTTTGAATTGGCTAAAAAATATCCTAAATATTTCATATAATATGGAGCATAAACTTTTTTCTGATCTTATTAAAAATTCTAGAGTAAAGCCGGATTTTTTTATTGTCAAAAAAATTGATGAACTTGATTTTCCACTCAAACACATTGATTCAATAAAGAAAAATATCAATATGTTAATGTATGAATCATTTAGCGGTCTAGTCGATATTCAAAAAAAAATTATAGATTCTAATTTAGATATTGAAAATCCATTCGGATCAGAAAAAAAATTTACAATTGAATTAGATAATGTGTATTTTGAAATTAATGCAATAAAAAACAAAAAAGAGTGTCCTGCTATAAAGCCTTTATTAAATGTTGATTTTGACGATAGAATTTTAGATAAAGATTTTATTGATAAAATAAACAAAAGGTATATTTTATTTTCTTTAGTATTTGCTATTTCGTTTGAGGAAAGTTTGAAATACATGAAATTAAATTCCGAAAATTACAATTTAAATTTTCGAGTTGTTATTGATGAAATAATTGGTTTTTGGACTAATAATTTTAAAAACGATTTTTGTTATTTAGATTTTAAAGATATAGAAAAAGATAAAATTTACAATCACATGGAAATAGAATATTGTATAATTCAATTCTATTTTAATTATTATAAAAACTTATTAATTGATAATCAGGAATATTCAATAGAACAATCAAGTGTTATAAGTAGAATCGTAGAAGACAAATTGAGTTACAAATGGTACCTTATTTTTGGAATAACTATTTGGAGTAGAATAAGAGAAAAATTTAAAAATCCAAACGAAAGTTTAAAAGAAGGTCTGTTAAGACTGAAAGATTTAGATTACAAATTTATAGAAAAAATTTTAAGTGATTCTATGAATTAAACATAAATTTCTGGAAACATTCTTCCAAATTTTCTTATCATTATACCAGAAAAAGTATTAGCTTCATTTTCGTGTGGAGAACCATCTTTTCCAGAATCTTCATGTAACTCTCCTCTAAGTTTTTGTTTAAAATGCATCAACTCATGCCCTAAAGATCTTAAAATATCTCCAAGCATATTTCTATTTTTTACATAAATCCAAATATTATTATTGTTTGGATTATAAGATGCAGTAGTTTCAAGGAATTTATTTCTTTGGTCGCTTAAAAATATTTTACACTCTTTTGTAAGACCAAGATTTTCAGAAACAAAAATTATAAATTTTTTTATAAGATCTCTTTTATGTTCGTCTAAATTATCAACCCCGCTTTTAATTACTAAAATATGTGAAACTTTTTTATAATTATAAACCCCTTCAGATTCTTTAGTTAATTGTTTAATTTGTTTTGATTTATAATCATAATGCTTAGAATCTTTTTGTAAATTATCATAAACAATATGAAGTGTATCCATAGGATCAAAGCCCATTCTAGTATGAAATTCCATTTCTTCTTTAAATCCTTGAATAAATTTATCAATAGGAAATCTAGAAATATCTAAACCAGCTTTTTCTGCAACTCTTTTAATGAAAAAATCATTTACAGTTGCTTCATTAATTAATTCTTTTATATTTTGTTTCTTACTCATTTTCTAATGATAATTTTTTGTCCATAGCATCTTTTTTTAATTTCATTATTTTATCTATGTGGCCATTATTTCTGAGATACTTAAACGTTAAATTTTCAATGGAAAATTCTCCACCTTTTTCAAGGCCAGATTTTCTCATTTTTTTTATTTTGTCTTTGACTTTTCTGGATTTTTCTAATAACTCCTCATTATCTTTTATCTTTTCAATCTTTTCAATTTGATTAACAATAGTTACTATTTTATTTCTTAATACTTGCTTATCTACGCTAAATTTATCTTTATCTGGAATATTAAGCCATTTATTGTTTTTTATTGAAAAAACTGCTTTTGAATAAAAAGGAGCCCCTTTTTCTTGACAGCTAAGCTCCACATCAATCCTAAATATTTTAATATCGTGATTATCGTTCCAGTAGCTTTTTTTAGCATCAAAATATTTTTGTACTAATGAAGTATTTTTGTTGATTTTTTTATAATCAAACAACAAATGAAGATCTATATCACTCTGTGAAGTCCAATTATAGGAAGCCATGCTACCTATAAAGTAAATATCTTCATAGGGAGTTTCTATCTCTAAATATTCATAGAACTCTTTAGCTATATCTAAAAGTTTTGCTCTAACCTGAGGTTTAATGATGTAATCTTTCCCTTTTTTTATCCAAATTGAAGGATTTAATTCATCTTGGATAAATTTATTCGGGATAATTACTTCTTCTTCTGAAATTTCATATAAATCCATACTAATAAATAGTATGAATTATATTATTTTAATGAAAAAATCTTTGCTTTTTGACCTAATTGTAAAATATCAAAATTAACATACTGAGTTTTGAATAAATTATCATTTTCAGTTAAAACCTTAAAAGAATCTCTATTGTCTTTTATTTGTTTCTTAAGAGTTTCTCCATTTAGTAAGAAAAAAAGATTTTTTTCAATAGAAATAATAAATAAATATTTTGAATCATATTTGGAAATTCCTGTTTTTAATCCACGATCAAGTATTTTTAGTTTCAAATTTCCATCATTAGTTCCCCAGTCAAAATCAATTAAAAATTCAAATTTATTGTTATCTTTTATGGCTATAACAACATCATCGGTAGCACTTTCAATATTATAACCCTTTAAAAAAAGATAATTTTGAACGTATTTTGAAAAATCATTTTTCATGTCCATTAATTTATTTTCAGACATTGATTCGTACTTTTTTGATATTTTTTTATTTTCCTCTCTATATGAGGTAAGACAAGTTCCGGATAGTATTTGTTCAAATTTACTATCTAATAAATTATAAATTTCCATCAAATAAAGATAAAACAGAAAATATAAAATTACAAATTTTTGCCAGATAAAAGTGGACTTCTAAAATCAACGAGTTGCTTCATTCTTTTAATTTCCTCGTTTATAATTTTCAATTCTTCAATTTTAATTTCAGACTCTTTAAGTAAATTATGATCTTCCACGACTTCAAAATGCTCTTCTAAATTACTTGAAAGATCAATTGTAGTTTCATCTGTTGATTTTCTATGTATTCTATTTTCATTTATTGAAGTCTTTGATAATTCTTCATAAATTAAATTTTTTAAATATGTTCTGGTGATTTTCATTTTTCTTTTGAAAACTTATTTAACTGATTAATAAATACCTTTTCAATTAAGCTATCAATTTTTCCGGGTATTATTTCTTCTGGAGAATTCTCATATTTAGTACCTTGTTTCCATTTCTCATCCTCTTCTTGATCATCATCAAAAATATTATTTTTAAAACAATAGTAATCAACTATCATATTGACTAAATTGTTCAATTCGGACATCGGTGAATTATTTGAGTTATCCATAATTCTTTTTTTTATAAATAATAAGAAAAATAATAAAAAAAGAAGAATAAACAATAATTTTTTAAAAAAATTATAATTTATTATAAAAAAATTTATTACATTTGTATAATGGAGTTTATTGGAATACTACATAGAATAGGAGAAATAGAAAATACAAATGGTCCAGCAATTTACGCAAAAAGACCATTTTATTTGAAGTATATTGATTCTAAAAATAAAGAACAACTTGTTAAGTTTGTTTTTTATGATCCTCAGCTCGATGTGATAAATAATTTTCAATTAAATGAAAAGGTAAAAATAAATTTTGATTTTAAAGGATTAGATAGTGCTAAAACAGGAAAATTCTTTGAAGAAAAGATCGCTTTATCAATTATAAATTGCATGGATTTAGAAGGTAAAAATAAAAAAACAGCAAGCTTTATCCCTAGTACTGGAGAAGTTAAGCCTGATTTCACAAGAACATATGATGAATTTCCTGAAGAACTAATTTATTAAATGGCTAAATCAAAAATTAAATTAGAAAAAAAAGATAATTTATTTGTTATTGATAAAAATAAAAATTATGAATCATTTTTTTCAATGAGCATAGTTTTTTATCAAAAGTTAATTCAATTAATGGAGGAGAATGAAGGTGTTAATATCCACCTAAATCCAAAGTTTGAAATGCTGTTAAATAAATTATCTCTTAATAATGAAGAAATAAAACTAGAACAAAACGATTTAAAACTATTGGTTGATTGGACAGATTGTTTATGTGTAATAATGCTAGAACTAGATTCAATTGATTTTAAAGATAAAGAAATACAAAAGTATCTCCGTCTGTCGGAAACGTTAATTCAGCAAGGAAAAGAATTTTTACTAATACAATAAAACATGTCAAAAAACAGAAAAAATTTAATAGACGGTTTACCTGTCTCCTATGATTCAAATTACGTGTCAAAAACAAATAAAAAATGTTCTATTTGCCAATTTGAATTTAAATCAAATGAAATAGAAGAAAATCAGATTTTATGTACGGAAGATTTTGAGTTCATGCATAAACTATGTGTTGAGAAAAATGATTTAGAAATTATTTATTCTAACCCAAAAGACTTTACCAGTATGATAAAGTTAAAGAAAAAACAACAACCACAACAACCAATCATTTCTTTTTGGGTAGAATAATATGATATACGAAGAATTTAAGGATATATCTTTATCTCTGATTAATGATATTTCATTTGAAGATTTCCAAATACTATGTTCTTCTTTTAATTATAGTGAAGAATATATTGTAACTATATGGAAACAATATTCAAACAAACCCTTAGAATTTGTAGTTTTTCATGATGTAGGAAAAGAAATTTTTAACTACGTTAAAACATCAAAAGAGATTATTAAATAGTATTTTTTAACCTTGTCCCTTATAAGACTTTTTATAGTTCTTAGATGTTTTAAGATTAGAGTTGTTCTTTTTAGAATGAACACCGGGCCTTTTCTTTCTTGGTTTGTTAGCGAATCTTGAGGCTAAATTTGTTGTATTTGATTTAGAACCTGAACTTTTTGCCATAACTTATTGTTTTTCTTATAAATAAGTCAAATTTTTAAATTTAAAAAGTTTTTTTATAAAAGGTGTAACTTTTTGAAAAAGTGTTCGTTTAAATATCTAAATTCACATTTAATAATCATTAAAATTCAAAGAGCATGATTGAAAATCAATTTAATTCATTGGAGGATCAAACGAACTTCCAAGTAGAAACAGCAGAAAAAAAGACTGAATTTGCTGTAAAAACAGAGGTAGTTAATCAAGAAGCAGGTAAAATTTACCAAACTTATAACTACGATCTTTTCAAAATTATGGATGGAAACCGAATGGTTCATCCCGGCCACCTACATCGTCTTAAAAAGTCAGTTGAAGAAAAGTTACTTATTATTCCAATTATTGTGAATGAAAAGTACCAAGTGATTGATGGCCAACATCGTTTAGAGGTGTTTAAGCAATTAAATTACCCTGTTCATTATATTATCAATGCAGGTTATGGTATTAAAGAAATTCAGAAGCTTAATACGCATATGAAGAACTGGAATGTTGATGACTACTTAAAGTGTTACTGTGGCCAAGGAATTGAAGACTACCTTCAATATAAAGAGTTTAGGGCTAAATATGGTTTTGGACATCAGGAAACTTTAGCTTTTTTAATGGGAAGCACTGCTAATTTCTCAAAAATTTTCAATGATGGAAATCTAAAGATTAGATCACTTGAAGATGCTGAAAATGCTGCTCAAAAGATATCTCAATTTGCAGAGTTTTATAAGGATTATCGCCGTAAATCTTTTGTGTTTGCAATACTATCTTTATTGAAACATCCTGAGTATGATCATAAAGAAATGCTTGATAAAGTTGCTATGCAACAAAGTGAGTTAAAGCGTTGTGCAAACACTGAGCAATATCTTGCTTTACTGGAAAAGATTTACAACTATCACCGAAAAGGCAAGAAAGTATGGTTTACTAAAAGTTAATAAAAGACTTTTATATTTAAAAGGGAGGCTCAAAAAGTCTCCCTTTTTTATTTAAATTGATAGTTTATTTCCGTTAAAATAACACTATCTGACATTATATTTACCTTAGAAAAGTCGGCTATTTTCATATAAGATAATTTCTTTTTTTCATTCATTAAATCATTCCAAACAAAGAACTTATAATCATTATTCTCTAAGGTTAAAACAACTAAATTTTCGGCATTTTTATCATCAATAATTACTATTGCTTCTTCGTATATATCATTCTGATAACTGTAGTCTTTAAGTAATGTATTATCATATTGTTTGGCGTAAAGCTTGGTAACTGGTATTGAGCCTAAGATATAGACAATTCCTTTTACTAGTAAACTGTTGTGGTAAAAAATAGATATGGTATCACCAATATTTAAATTCTTTTCATCCATTAGGTAGAAATATTTCCAATAAAAATAAGATATAAAAACGTTTAATACAAAAATTAGAACAAAATAAATTCATAAAACATTTCATAAATTTCTTTATTTGTTTTCTTTATAGTAACGTTTTTTAAATTTACTTTAAGTTTATTTTTATCAATCTCAACACAGAGGCTAATTTGTTTTGATTTGAGATAAATTAATTCCTGATCTGTTTCTATTTCAATAATTAATTTTCTATTTCCTAAATCAGATAAAACATATACTTCATTTTTTATTTTAGACATTAATCCAAATGGAAGTTCTTTGAATTTTATATTGTATTTAAAGGGATTATCAAATAATGAACTTATAGTTCCTATGTACATATAGTAAAATATTTATCATAAATAAATATTTTTTTTTAAAAACTTATTTATTTGTGTGATTTTAATAGAAATAATTTTAGAAAGTTCGGAACCAATGTTTCTAGGTATCCCTAGTGAGCACCATAAAGAGCTTATTGATATGTATTATAAAGTCATGAATATTATAAAAAATAAACCTCAATTCGTGAAGGTTAGTGCATTTGAATTGATAAGAATTAATTTTATACAAAAAGAATTTAATTCATTTGATGTTGATGAATTAATTTGTGATTTCACTAGCTACTATTATATTCTTAAAAAAAATGAAACGGAAAAAACTAAACTTGGATTCTTAGAAGATATAGAAGAGTTAATATGGGAATATATTAACCAAAATTAGTTGACTTTCTAATAATAAATTACTAAATTTAAAAATAAAAATAAAAATAAAATGGAAAATTTAAAAAATTACTACACTGCTGCATCCGATCAAGATGTTTTAACTATTAAAATTCTTAAAGAAATTGTTAATCAAATCCCTGAAGATCAAATGGATTTTGAATTTGTTGTTGTAGATAAAATTGGAGAAGATTTAAGAGGTATACCAGTATCTAATGTAATTTTAGATGAAGAGGGTAAGCAACTTACAGTTTTTAACTTTTTACTTCGTAATAGATTAAGAATTGAAGCTCTGAATGCTGTAAATAACGCTACAAATACAACTCCAGAAGAAGCAAATACAACTCCAGAAGAAACAAATACACAATCTTAATGTCAAACACCAAAAGAGAATTACTTTTTCAAAAAAGAATAAGTTGTTCTCCGGAATTAGACTTGTCTTTGGATGAAAAACAAATCCAAGAAACCATGGTTGAATTCATTTGGTTTTATAATGGAACAAATAATGTAAAATTTTTAATTGATAACAATCATTTAAGTTACATTGATTTGCTTTATAATAAGTATTCTAAGGAGATTGATAACCTTATAAAATACTATGATCTTGCAGAGATTATTGAAGAATCTGAATACTTCCATGGTTGGTTTAATAACTGGAAACAACTTGATAAATTTACTAAGGACCAATTTTTGTCTAAATTGAAAACTGATTTTGAGTTTTCAAGTTTATGGGCAGATTTTGGCATGAGTGATTCTATGGAGTTTAGGAATTGGGGTATTCAAATTAATTATGATAATGATGATAGGGCAAAAATAAGTCATCAAGGAAAGGATCAATTTAAAAAATTACTAAGTTCAATAGGAGAAGATCCAGAAAATGGGTTTCATGTAATTAATATTTTCAACCCTTCAAATGTCGAAGATAGGTTAATAAAAAGCAATTGGTTAATTTCTCAGTTTTTTTGTCAAAAATTAACTTATGAAGAAAGAGTAAAGTGGTTTTTGCAAAATTACTATGAAACAGGAATGGAGTATGAAATTTTATTGGATTCTTTTAAGGATGAAGAATTAGATAGTCTAAAATGGTATGACGACACAATTCAAGTTCCTAAATATAATTTAAACATTTCTAGCAATTATAGTAAAGTTGAAAATAATCAAGAGCTTGAAAAATTAATTCTTTTTAATTGTTTTTTACTAAAATACATTTCAACATTGTTTAATTACTTGCCCGGAGATATAATTATAAATTCTACTTATAGAATAATTGAAGAAGATAGTAAAGACCAATTATCAAAATATAAATTTGAAATAAAAAATAAAAAATTTGATAATATCAACTTAGATTTAAATGATTTTAACTTTATAAAAATATAAAAAATATGACTGGATTATTTTTGTTTAATGAAGAAGTAAAAAAGAGAGGATATAGCATTAGTGTTGTAGATGTATCGAGCGGTGATTCTAATGGAGATTTTATAATTTCATCTAGTGTTGGAAAAACAACAAGACAAAATTATAAAAGAATTGCTGAAATTTATGGTACTCTAACTTTTTATCATTATGAGCCAGAGGAAGCAATCGATCAAATATTTGAACTGATAGAACTTTCTATAGATAACCCCAACATCAATTCCTAATATAAAAAAAGATGAATAATTTAGATAAAACATACGAATGGATTAGTTGGGAAACATCCACACATTACTGTATTTCTCAATGGGATGGAGTCTCTGCAATTAAAAATAAATGGATTAAGAAATGAACAACCTAGATAAAACATATACAGACTCATTTCTTGGAGAAATAGAACTTTTAAAAGTTGGGGAAACATCTATGAACCTTATGGGCGAATCAGTAGTACATACAATATACACAGACAAATTTAATGGACACTACTATATAGACACTTGGTCAACAACAGGGGGTGACCCAATTCCAATCAAAATATTACCTAAACGTGTGATAGATAAAATAATTCAGATAGAAAACGAAAAATTACCAAATGGAAAATAACATAGACGAACAGTATGTAGACCTTTTAAAGGATGTACTGGAAAATGGGGTGGAGAAGAATACCCGTAATGGTAAGGTTTTAAGTGTGTTTGGTAGGACCATCAGATATAAGTTTAAAGATGGTAAATTTCCTCTTTTGACAACTAAAAAAATTTATTTCAAAGGTGTTGTTGCTGAACTTCTATGGTTTTTAAGAGGTGATACAAGTGTTAAATTTTTACATGATAATAATTGTCATATTTGGGATGGTGATTTATATAAAAATTATAAGAATTTATTTGAAAATAGAGCAAAAATAAATGGTGAATTTTTACTAACTAAAGAAGAATTTGTTGAAAAATTAAAAAACAATTCTACTTTTTTAAGTATAAACGGAAACTTTGGACCCATTTATCCTAAACAATGGAGAAACTGGAGTTCTTTTGAAGAAATAAAAACTTTAAAATTAGATTTAGGAAAAGAAAGAATTGAAAAAAGTTATTATGAAAAAAGAACAGACCAAATTTTTGATTTAATAAAAAAAATTGGAAAAGATCCAGATGATAGAGGTTTAAAAGTATCTGCTTGGAACGTCAACGATTTAGAACATATGGTATTAAGGCCATGTCATACAGATTTTCAAGTTTATACGAGAGAATTAAGTTTAGAAGAAAGAATAAAACTAGTAGGTACAGAAGAGTATGAAAATTACACAGAAGAACAACGGATAGATTTTACTAACACTACCCTTATACCAACCAGAGCAATCTCTTTAATGTGGAATCAACGTTCAGTAGACACATTTTTAGGCTTACCATTCAATATCGCATCTTATGGTCTTTTGTTGTCAATAATAGCTGAAACAGTTAGAATGGTTCCTGATGAATTAATTGGTAATTTAGGAGATACACATTTATATCTAAATCATATTGAACAAGCTCAAGAACAAATAACTAGAGATCCATATGAGCTCTCAAGATTAACTATTGATTCTGAAGAATGGAGTTGGTTACAATCTAAAGATTTAAATTTTGATAGATTTATTAATTCTATGAAAATTGAAGATTTTAAAATTGAAAATTATACTTCTCATCCAACAATTAAAGCACCTTTATCAAATTAAATAAAAATTTATAAAATGAAAAAAATTATTTTATCATTAATCATAATGTCTTTAGTAAGTTGTGAACACTCTGAAAATACAAAACCATGTAATATAATTACCTCAACTTACCAAAGAGATATTAAACCAATTATTATTACAAAATGTGCTACTAGCTCTGGCTGTCATGGATATAATTCACCATTTGGTAATTTTAAAGTTTTTAGTGAATTAAAAAAAACTTGTGAAAATGGATCTTTTAGAGAAAGAGTAATAACAAAAAAAAATATGCCTCCCGGTGGTCCATTGGACGTTTGTGAATTAGAAAAAATAAAAATTTGGCTTAGAGAAGGGGCTAAAAATAATTAATTTTTTTATGTGAGTATCCGTTTTTTACGGGTAAAGCAATGTTAAATTTGGGTAAATGTTGTAATTTTAAATAATTTCTAATAAATTTAGAACTATTTATAAAAGAATTAAAATTTTAAAACCATGAAAAAGAAATTAATTTCAACATTATCAATCTTGACAATAATTGTCATGATGATGGTTTCATTAAGAACTCAAAGTTCTCCAGATGGAGCTCCAAGCGGAGTTGCAAATGATCCATCATCAGGATCTGCAAATTGTACTAACTGCCATTCAGGCACGGCAACAATCCCAGCTACATCAGTGGCAAACATTACAACTAACATCCCATCAGGAGGATATACTCCGGGTGCAACTTATACAGTTACAGCAACAATTAATTACGCCGGACGAACAAGATTTGGTTTTGAAGTAAGTCCTCAAAATGCTTTAGGAACTAAATTAGGAACATTAATAAATACAAGTAGTCAAACTAAATTAGTAGGTAGCAGTAAATATGTAACTCAAAATCAAGCAGGTAATTTAGGTACTGGTACAAAATCATGGTCATTTAATTGGGTAGCTCCGGCAGCGGGTACTGGAACAGTGACATTCTATGGCGCTTTGATGGCGGCTAATAATAATGGAGGCACATCAGGTGATTTGACTTATAAAGTCCAAACATCAGTTAATGAAGCTTCGCCTTGTTCTATCACCGCTTCAATTTCTGCTCCTGATACAGTATGTACTCTTGAAACTGCAACTTTAACTGCCTCTTCTACACCTACAGCCGCTTCATATCTTTGGAGTAACGGTGCTACGACACAAACGACAACAGGTTTAGGCGGAACGTATACGGTTACCGTAACAGCTCCGGGTGGATGTACTGCTACTGCAACTAAAAAGGTTGTAGCAAGAACATTAAAAGCACCAACAAGTATTGTTGTATCAACAATTAAAGGCACATCCGCTACATTAACTTGGACTAAAGCATCTTGTGCAACTGGATATACTTTACAATATAGACCAGTTGGAACAACAACTTGGAAAACAGTTCAGTTAGCAGATACGGCTAAAAAGAATTTAACAGCATTATTACCACTTACTACATATGAATTACAAATGCTATCTAAAATTGGAACTGCAGTTTCAGCTTATAGTACATTAAAAAATTTTACAACAATATGTTTATGTAATCCTGAAACACCAGTAGTAACTGCTCCAACTAGTACAAGTCAAACATTTACTTGGACAGATGATGCTTGTGGTGTTCGTTACAAATTACAATATAGAAAATCAACAGTAACTGCTTGGACAACAAAAACTGTAGGAGATACATTACTGTCAGTTACATTAACCAACTTAGCTTTAAACACTACATATAACTATCAATTTAGAAGAGAATGTAATGCAGGTGGTACTTATATGTCAACTTGGGTAACAGGAACGTTTACAACGCCTATTTTAAGATTAGGTGATGAAGGATATGTTGAACCTAGTTTAGTTAAAATTACTGATGTAATGGGAAGATCAGTAGATCAAAATTATAATGGTATTAAGATTTATTATTATAGTGACGGTTCTGTTGAGAAAATTTATGAAATTAAATAAATAAAATATTGAAACTTCTAAAGTTTATATTTGTTACATTTCAAGTGATAAGTGTATTAGTAATAGCTTTAGTTGTTATATTGTTCATTTATCTAGTAGAAGGTTTTTTATCATTACATAAAAAAATTAAATTATAATGAAAAAAATATTATTCATATTGGGAATGCTAGTCCATTGGACTAGTATTTCTTATTCACAAGAAATTGTATGTTCAAGCAACGGGTTTGACTACAATCTAAATTCTAAAAATTTAGAAAATTACAACATTGTTAGAACCGATCTTAATGGTAATGTTTTTTGGACACATTCCTTTTCAAACACTATTCAACATTTTGACTCAAGCCAAGAAAACTATATAGTATTAGTAATAACAAACATTAAGAATGGAAAAATTACTTCTGATCCATCTGATTATGATTATTGGTTAGTAGAAAAAGAAGAAGAAATTAATTTTTCAATTTTTCCAAATCCTTCTATTGGATTTATAAATATATATACTAGTTTTATTGATGATAAATCAGAAATTGAAATTACTGATGAAATGAATAGGATTGTCTATAGAAGTAAAATAAATGAAATTATCACAAATTTAGATTTAACTAGATACAGTAAAGGAATGTATTTTGTTAAAATATTCAACAATGAAAAAATATTAAAATTTGAAAAAATATGCGTAATCTAAAATCATTACTTGTTTTATTGTTTATCCTGTGGTCAAATTCAATTTTTGCTCAAAAAACAATAAGTTGGTATCGTATAACAGCAGATACTAATGCGTTAAATTATAACCCATTTCAAGTGGGTAACACAATTAAAGTTAGCTATTATAATATAAACCCTATTACAGGTGAACAATATCGTTATGTTGGCAGTAATGGATCTTGGGTTAAAGATAGTTTATTTCCATCAACAGTATCCATTGGTACCGGTGTTGTTTGGGTATCAACTTGGAGCCAATTTACAACGGCATTATCCAATCCAAGCATTAGATCAATTAATTTAGCTGCCAATTTAACAGCTATATCAAAAGCTTATATACCTACTAATCAATCAACTATAAAAGAAATTGAAGGTCATGGATTTGAGATTAACATCCCATCAACTATCGATACTGGATTTGTAAGAAGATATGCTTCGTTAGGTGAAGCTAATTTTGGTATAGATCAACAATTAAGATTTAGAAACGTTTCATTTAGAGGTGCTAATACCAATATGGGTATGTATATATCATCTAATTATGGAATGAAAATAGAAGGTTGTAGATTTTATAATTTTAGTACTGCGTTAGATTTAAGGTGGTGCATGGGAACAATAATTGACCAATGTTATTTTTGGGAAAATTATATTGGTGTTAATTTAGATTACGATAGATTTACAGGAGGTTCTAATTCAACATCTCAATCAAATCACTCTGTGGTACAAAACTGTAAATTTAGAAATTCTGCAGGAGACTTTGCCAATATAAGAGTTCATGCTGCTTCTGGCGTACAAATACTTCATAATATATTTGAGGGGGTACAAGCAGGAGGAGATTATGATGTTTATTTTGATGATAATGGATCTACAGTAGTAAAAGAAGTTTATATATATGGTAATCATGTTGAACACATACCTGCAATTGCAGCATTTTATATTAAACTAAAAGACGGCATTGCCTATTGTGGCGGCATTTATTCTCAGTACAATTGTACACTTATTAAATTTGAATCATCAGCATATGCTAAAATGATAGTAGAAAATATTCCTTACTTAACATCAGGAACCAAATTTGATTATGTTGGAAATGGAGCACGTTGGTGGTTTACAAACATGCCAGCTTCATTTGATCCAAATACAAATACTTATTGGGTTGGTGGTGTTGCACCACTCAATTCAAGATATGATGGTTGGGATACTAATGGACAAGCGCCATTTTTACAACTGGGAACAAGAAGACCTTAATATTGACAAAATGAATTTTAATCCCATAGGTTTTTAACCTATGGGATATAAATCGCCAATAATTTAATTTTAATTACTCTGCATTTTCGCTTCCGCCGTTTGATTTAGAACCAGCAAATTTTTCTACTGTGTTACCAAATAAGGCAGCAATAGTAATGTATTTAACTGCTTCTACTAACTCCACTGAAGGGGCTATTTCAACATGTGAGAAAGAATTTGCAGTCATAGTTCCAGCTAAGAATAAAAATCCTAAGAAACCAATTACTCTTTTTGATGATACCGATCCACTTGGACTCGATAACATGTCTTTTAAAAATTTAATCATTTTTGTAGTGTTTTGTTTTGTATTTATAAATATTATATTTTTTTTAAAATACCATTCTATTTATTTTTGATGATAAATGAAACATTATATAACATTTGGTTACAATTAAAATCCTTTGTAAGATTTGTTTTTCACGTAAAACCAAATCTAAAAAAACCAAAAGCAGTTAATAATTATAAAATTGCTTTTTCTGATTTTTTTATTGGGAATAATTTAGATGAAAATAAATGGTCTATTAGTCAACCTTGGGGAGATTTTCATCCTGATTATGTACATCAGTATTATGGAAAAGATGAAAGTTTTGTAAGTGTTGAAAATGGTTGTTTAAATTTATATTCAAGATATAAACCAAAAAAATTTTACGATTTTAAAAAGAATGTTTACATAACTATACCATATGGAATAGGATTGATAATCTCAAAAAAAACATTCAAATATGGATATTATGAAATAAATGGAATTTTACCTACTGGCAAATTACTATGGCCGGCAATATGGTTAACTGCTGAAAAAACTTGGCCACCAGAAATAGATATTTTAGAAGCTTATAGTGGAAAAAGATCTGATTATAGTAATAAACTTGGTATTCCATTTGTAAAATTTCAACCTAATATTCATTATGGATTTGTTGAAGATAAGACAAAAGCAAGTTATGGAGCTAAAGCTTATCCTATACCTTTCAAACCATCTCAAAGATTAGTTACATATGCTGTTCATTGGACAGAGAAATTTATTAAGTTTTATTATGATGGATATTTGGTCTTTCAAACAGAAAAAAAAGAGATTTTAGATTATTTCAATAAGGAAGGCGTAAATATGAATATTATATTAAATAACGCTTATCACCCAGATGTTGATGGAACCAAATATGATCCAAGTATTTTTAAAATTAATTATGTAAAGTTTTTTGCAAAAAACTAACTATTTATAAGTGATATGGAATTTTCAGTAAAAAGAAGAATAAATAGGATATTAGAAGATATTCAAAGAACACAACAACTTGCTGGTTTAAGTGATCCTGAACAAGGGTATGTAGCCCCACAAAATGCATATCAAGATGATTATAGTGGTCTCCAAAAAATATTTGGTAATGGAATATTAAACAAATTAATTTTGTATATAAAAACTCAATTAAATACTCCAATAGTTTTATTGAAATCAGATAATCAAGATTTAACTATAAGGGTTTTGAATACTCAAGATGTAAATTTAAAGCAACTTAATAACGGTGAATGTTTCGTGAGATTTGGAGGATATATGAGTGATGCAAAAAATTATAATTTTAATATCGGATATAAATCTAATTTAGGACAACTTAATTTTATTTATAAATTTACTATGGACTTAAATGGAAACATAGGTAATTGGCAAAGTTTAGCCTTTAATTCTTAAATCAAAGAATTTATTTTATTCTCTAAATTTGATTTTGTTGTCTTACCAACTACTTTATCTAATATTTCACCATTTTTAAAGAACAATATAGTAGGAACATTTCTAATTCCTAATTGAGCTGCTATATCAGAATTTTCATCAACATCTAATTTAATAATTGGAATTTTTTCTTTAAATTGATCTGATAATTCTTCAATTATTGATTTTAATATTTTGCAAGGTTTACACCATTCTGCTGAGAACATTAACACAGATACAGGTGATTTGATAATTTCATTTATACTTTCCATAATTTTTAAATTAGTCAATTTCTTTAAATTTAAAATATTTATTATTACTTTTTTTTAATTTACCATTACAAATTTTACTAATGTTAGATTGATCTATGTCTGTTTTTTTAGAAGCTTCAGTTATAGAGTTATATTCATTTATTAAATTACCATTAATATCAACTTCAATTACTTTTTTTTTAATAGCATTTGGGTTTATAATTTTATAATTACATTCATCATTTTCAAATTTAAAAATAAAACCACCACTATGCTTGTATTTACCAGTACAACATTTTGATATGTTTCCATGATTTATCCCAGTAATCCTTTCTGCTTCTCTTAAAGAAATAAATTCATCAATTTTTTTTCCATTTAAATTATATCTAATAACTTTTTTTATATTTTTCTTTCTTAAAGTATTAATCGTTTCTTTATTTATTTTTTTTGCTGTCCCTATTCCATTTTCATCATAGTTTAATAATTCATTTCCTTCATCAATTAATTTTTTTATATAATATGTTTCCATTTTTTCAACTTCAACATTATTAGTTTCATCCAAAATAATCATTAAAGGCAATAAATTTAATTTAATTAATTTTTTTATCCAGTTTATTTTTTTGGTTTTTCCTTTTTTTTCATGTATATGATCATATAATCTTTTCGTAGGATTTTTGGTCATTCCTACATATTTAAAAGAATTATCTCTTGGATCTTTAAGAGCATAAATCCATATTTTATATATTTCCATAAATATAAATATGTCATTTTAAAATTTTTACAAAGAGTACACCATATAAAATTTATTTTTTTAATTATTCATTTTAGAAATGGACCTGCTAAATATAAGTTTATAGTAAAATTTGTTAATGGTTCTGTTAGTTCACAACCATCAAAAGCAAAACAAGCTATTAATATAAAATAATTTAATAATAAGTTTTAAAAAAATAAGAGCTGGATTGAGCTCTTATTTTTTTATCAATTTATTAACTTGATTCCAATTTACAACTTTCCAAAAATTATTTATGTAATCTTCTCTCTTGTTTTTATATTTTAGATAATAAGAATGTTCCCACAAATCTAAACCTAAAATTATTTTTCCTGTTATGGGTTTGTAAATTATTGCTCCATCTTCATTCTTATCTTTGGTTAAAAAAATATTCATCTTTGGATTATCTTGATTTGAAGTGGTCATAATCTTAATTCTGTTGTTAGGTTTTAAAATAACCCAGCACCATCCAGATCCAAATTTTGATTTTGCTTCTTTGTTAAATTCCTCCTTAAATTTTTCTAATGATCCAAATTGATTTTCTATTATTTTTTTAATCTCACCTTCAAATTTTCTTTTTGATTTATCAGGAGTTAAAAAGGTCCAAAACAATTGATGATTATATACACCACCGGCTTGATTTTTAATTTTTTTACCTAATCCATTAACTCTAGATATAATCTTTTCTATACCTTCTTTTTCTTTTAAATTGACCTTTTTTTCATTCAATAACTCATTAAGTTTTTTGATATAACCTTTATAGTGTTTATTATAATGAATGTCCATAGTCTCCTCATCAATAAATTCTGGCAAATCTCCATATCTATATTCTAGCCTAACTGGCTTAAAATCAATATTTTGATTTTTATTTTCCAAAAACAAATTTTCTTTAATTAAATCTACTATCTTGAGATTCATTGGTGAGTATTTAACAATAAATAGTTAGTATTTTTATTTTGTTTATTATCAACATTTTATATACTTTTACACAATAAATTAAATCGTAATCATGAAAAAAGCACTAATCTTTTTATTTTTCATAACAACTTCAAAATTGAGTTTTGGACAACTTTATGCTGAAGGAAATATGCTATCTGTTTTTAATGATTATCATATAATAAAACCAACATGTAAATATGTTGAAGGAGCTAAGTTAATCATACAGGAAAATTATATTGGTGTTACTTGGAAAGTAAAAGGTGATACTGTTCCGGGATATTATATGATATATAAATCACATGATTTTAGAAACATAGAATTTGTAGATCGACTTATTGTTCCAAAAGGAATGAATCCAAATATATCTATAGTAAATTCAACTGAAGATCCTAAGCCAAATGAATTTTATAATTTTTATCATATAATAAAAATTAAAGAAAATGAAAATATAAGTTTAGAAACCATTAATATAAAAGATATTGCAATTGTAAATTTACCATATGTAAATAACAACGTTTCTACCAAACCTATTAATAAACCTTTCTCACTTATAAGTTCAAATAGATAAAAAAATAAAACAATTATAAAAATAATAGAGGAAGAAATTCCTCTTTTTTTTGGCCTATTTATTTTTATAATTTAACCAACATGAAAATAACTGAAAATTTTAAAAAGGAATTAAAAGCACTTTTTAAGGAAGAAAAAAATAGCGATATCTATTTTGAAACATTAAGTCAGGCACTTGATAAGATACTTGAAAAAGCTACTAAACAAGGTTATGAAATAGAAGATCAAGAAAGAGAATTTTTCCTTTTTGGAGTTGGTGGTATTAAATATGGTGAAACAAAAAAAGGTTCTTTTAATTTATTAAAAGATGGAAAACCAACAAAGAAAAAATTACAAGTTCAAATTTACAGAATGGATTCTGGAAGATATGAATTGAATCAATATATTGCTTAATATTAAAAATTTATATTTTATGAAAAAATTATTTATTTTAATGTCATTTTTATTAATGACTTTTATGGGATTAGCCCAAATTACTTCTCCTTACGGAACTTTCGTAGGTTGTAGACCAACTAGCATAACATTACAAGCCCCTTCAGGATATGCAAGTTATTTATGGAGTAATGGAGATACAACAAAAAATATTGAATATGTTCTAGTTGGTACAGGATCTCAAATTTTAGATACAGCTACAGTAAGTGTAACTTGTTTTGATCAGTCAGGCAATTCCTTTCCTCAAAACCCTGTTGTAGTTAGATCAATAAGAGAACCACAATTGTTATCTAATTTTAATAAAGTTTATAATTATGCTATTACAGATAGTATTAAATGTGACTTGGTTTTGACTTATATTTATCCACCGCAATATGTTTTTACATTTATACAAACAGATACCAGAAAATACGGTCAAGTTAAATTCAGTAAATACGTTTCCTCAAATCGTTGGTGTGATTTATCAAAGGTTTATCCAGCTTTAGAGCCCGGTAAATATTATCATGTTACAGTTCACGCCAGAGTGAATAATATTAATTATTGTAAAGGTAACTATGGTGAAATTGGATTAGCTAAATCTTCTTCATGCTCGAAAAAAGAATTAAACTATAATCCAATTGATATTGAAGTATTTCCTAATCCATCTAAAGAAAATTTTCAAGTAATAATTGATAGTGATAGTAAAAAATCAATGAATGTGTCTATATTTGATATGAGTGGTAAATTAGTTTATGAAAAAAATTATGATAATTTTCCAATTTATGAAAATGTAAGTACAATTTTAAATTCAGGTATCTATAAATTAGTTACTAATCAAGATGGAAATATAAATTCTATTACTATAGAAAAACTTTAAAATGAAAAATTTTTTCTATGTAATATTTGTTTGTTTGTTTTTTTCGAGCTGTTATGTTCAAAATAACAATACTGCTCCAAAACCAAAGAAAAGAATAATAATTGAATACAGATGGAGTAATGGTGCTTATTGGAATACATATCCATCGCCATATCATAATCATCATTACAACCATCATAAAAATCGTCCTAGTGGTCAAAATAACGGTCCAAGAAGATAGTTAAAATAAATATTTATTATTACCTAATTTTTTAACAGCTTCAATTCCTATTTGAACACACTGTTCTGTTTCTTCAGGAATTACATATTCATATTTACTATGTTGATTGTAATATCCAGTAGGAAAAACAGCAACACAAAAATCAAATTTTTTTCTTAATTGAAGGACATCTGTAAATGGATCTTCGGATATTTTATCAATTTTATGATTTTCTAAAATAGGTTTAATCTCTGAGAAGAAAGATTCATTCCATAATTTTGTATTTAATAGTGTTCTTGAAAACCAATTTATCGTAGGAGCATCAAATTGGATTGCATATCCTACATTTGAAAAGAAATTTACATCAGCTTCCTTTGAACCCCACATACCCGTTTCTTCTTCAACAAAAAAAGCAGCTTTAAGTGTATCCATTTCCAAAAGCATTTTTAAACAAATAAAAATTCCACATTTATCATCACCTCCAATACCTGTTGCACATTGATTTATAGAATCCCAACCTGTCAATTTAGTTTTATCATCAGAAATACTCTTTGAGTTTATTGTAATTTTTGAATTGGACAAGATTAAATGTTCTTGATCAAAATGTACTGTATCTGTATGAGCAACAACACAAGGATAAAATTCCCCTTCTTTAATCTCACCTTTGGTTACATAGATATTTCTTTTATTATCTACAAAAAAAGGTAAATTATGTTCATTGCAGAATTTGGAAATAAATTCTATCATTAAATCTTCCTTACTACTGAAGGTAGGTATTTCTAATACTTCTTTTAGTTCAATCATTTTATTTAAGTTTTTCTACACCTCTTATATATCCATTCTTTTGAAACTCGTCAATCCAAATTGGCTTGTATAATGTTCGTCCCGGACCATAAGGTTGAATTCTGATATGTCCTTTGACACTAAAGCCTGAATCATTAATTAATACTTTATTCCACATTGTATTAACTAAAATAACATTAACGCCTGATTCATTTTTTACTTTGCCATCCATTGATTTTTCCCAATCATTGTTCAATTTGATCTTTTGATTGTCATTAACAATTTCAATTACTGGTTCAGATAATTCAATGAATAAAAGTAGTTTTACAAACTTTTGTTTATTAATTGGATTTTGACCCCAAATTTCATTTTCCGGCATGAAACCATCTGGATATCTTTCTTCGTCCAAATATATGATAAATGTATCAAATTTAAACCCATAAAAGTCAGCATTTGGAATATCATAACTTCTCATTTGATTGAACTCTTCATCAGAAAGTTCAGGATCTTTATAAAAATGAAGAATATAAATTTCTTTTTTTTCGTTTATTTTGAAACGGTAGAATTCATGTCTATTTAAAATATATGTAGAAGATTGACCTTTAATATTTCTAAACCAACCTAAATTTACTTTGTCAAATTTTATTAATTCACTATGCTCTTGAACTTTTTTAGTGATATAATAAATCTTGTGTTTAAGGTTAATATGTAGTTCTTTAAGTCGTTTTTCCCTTATATCTAAATCTTCTTCGGTCCAATTAGCTATTTCTAGAATTGGCTGAAGTCTCCTACGATCCATTAATGAATCAATAACCGCTTGTTGGACATCAGGTGTCTTAAAATAATTAATACCTATGAAGTTCTTATTTAGTTTCATATGTATTAAAACGAAAAATTCTAAAAAAAGTTACAAAAAAAATTAGGTTTTTTTAGTTTTTTGACAATTCGTTGTCATAGGCATCATAATAATTTGTTAAAAATTCTTCCATATTTTTAACAAAATCAGGACCTAATTCACTTACATGAAATTCATACTCATTATCATCATCATCACTTAAAATAATTTCTTCATCATTTAATAAAACCTCTTCATCTTCATAATCATCTGGATCTGGAGCTTGAGAATCGTCAATAGAGGATCCCCAATGTCCACTAGAACCTTTTGTAAAATAAAATTCACCAGTAACGTTTATATCAACATTATATTCAACATCTTCAAAAACGTAAAAAATTCCAACTTCTCCATCAGAAGATTTAGAGCCAGTTTCATCAAGGTCAACATCATCTAAAGAACCTTTTAAATATTTTAAATGATCACCAGTAATTAATCCTTTAGATAAAGCAATTAAACCTCTTCTGGCTTTATCTTTATCTCCAAAATCCATTTGAAGATCTGATTCTTCTTTTATTAAATCTCTTATTATTTTTCTTAATTTATCCATTTTAAACTTAATTAAATTTAAATATAAATATGTTTTAAAAAGTAATTATTCAAACTATTTATTACAATAAGAGTGGTGATTGAAGATTTGTCCTTGGGGCCGTGTTAAGAGGTAAGATTCGCTGCCTGCCTGCTTAACGAATGGCTGAAGGGTAACCTCAGCCAAAAAACCGGAGTAACATCCGGTTTTTTATTTATTTTTTATTTTGAAATATTATTTTTGTTTTGTGATTGAGCTACCAAAAAAAATTTATGTTGATAAATCTCCAATACATGGTTGGGGTGTTTTTGCTAAAGAAATAATTTTAAAAGATGAATTAATTGAAGAGACCCCTTATGTATCTATTTTTAAGAGAGGGGAAGAAAAGTTAGAATGTAATAAAAATTTATTATTTGATTATCGGTTTGCTTTTCCCGCAAATATAAATTGGGAAGAACAAGTTATTCCTTTTGGTTGTGGTTGTATCTATAATCATTCTGATGATGCAAATGCATACTGGGAAACTGATGTAGAAAGAAATACTTTAAAATATAAAGCAAAAAGAATTATAAAACCGGGCGAAGAAATTTGCACTTATTACGGACCGGTTAGTTATTGGAATAAAAGAAATCACATTGATTTAAAATAATCAATTATTCAAAGAAATAGAAGTTAAATGATTTTCGCCTGAAGAACCAGAGTTAAAAGTAAATTCAGGATCAAACTCTAAAAGATAAGATTTTATTTTATCTATGTGATTTAAAATAATATTTTTATAAATGTCTTCACAAACTGATCTTTTGAATTCTTTTGCTTCTGCTTGACAGCCACAAAGCTCACTAAGTTCACTTATACAGTTTTCGAAATCTTTTATTTCTTCAATATCTCTTATTGGTTGATCCATTGCCAATAAAAGATAATGAAATGAATTAGCGTTATGTATTATCATAATTTTATTTTTTTCAATCTTTTTAATGTAAAATAATAAGTTAATCCTAAAATTATATTTAATGGAATCATAAATAATAAACTGTAATCTTTACTAATTAAAGAAAAAATTCCAGTAATTAATATAGATAACCAAGTACTAAAACATATTTCACAAGATATTAATCTTATAAAAAATCCCTTATAAGTTGTAACCACAAAAAGAAAATAAGTCATTTCTAAATTGAACTTTTTCTTCTCATAGTACTTATCAATACCTAAAAATTTATTTAGCCTGAACAATTTTCCATATTCTAATACTAAATCAGTTTCATACCAAAATAGGAGAATAACTGCTATTATTGGACTTATTATTAAAAAACTTAACATATTTTAAATTTAAAAAAATAAAAATAAAAATCAATAAATTTCTATTTCCATTTTATTAAAATTAATGTTTAAATCATTAGGAACAATTGAACCATGTTCTCCAATTTCTAAATCATTATCAATTATATTCCAATCTTTATTGTTAAATTCATTTAAAGTGTTAAACTCTATAACTCCTTCATAATAATTCGATGATTCAGTATGTTTGAAGTCTTTTAATTTTTGTAAATCTTCTTCTTCAGCATACTCTTTCTCTATTCTCCATTCTATTGAGCCTCTTACGCTATAAATCACAGGATAAATAGATTCTATTCCCCAGCTTTTAGATTCAATTTCTATACCCCAAATAATTGAAAATTCAGGTTTATATTCTAAAATACTTCTGTCGCATCCAAATAATTGATCTAATCCTACAATATAAGCATCTTTTATAGGTGTTTCAAAATTCTCCATTCCTTGGTATGCTTCACGAATTAAACTTTTAATTTTTTGTCTTAATTTTTCCATTTTATTTTTATTTTTATTTTTCACTGCAATTCAAAATCTAATGCATCTACTAAATATGAATTGAAATCTTCTCTATTGCAAGAGGGTGTGTATCTGTCATCTAAGTAGAATCTAGGTAGATCAAAATTTCCTTCTGAAACTAATTCATGAAAGGCACATTCTTGATCACCATCACATCTTTCAAGTGCATCATTGAGATAACCTTCATCAACATTTTCTAACATTTGTTCTATATCCACTTCGATTTTTGCTCCAGTATCATCTAGTTCTTCTATATTTCCCCAATGTGATAATGAGTTTTTTAATTGATTGTAACAATAAGATTGATAGTCTGATGATTCGCAATCTCCAGTTGCTCTATTAATTGATCTAATTATATCATCTAATTCATCATTATTTTCTCTAATTATTTCCTCAAGATCATTTGAACTTATATCAATATCCGGATGTTTTTTTGAAATATATTCTAAAAATGTTTTTTTATTTTTTTCATTAATATCGTCAACTGAATATTTCCAGTTACCATGTTCATAATATGGTTCATATAAATCATAAGGATCTACAAGAATCATTTTAATTATATCTTTTGTTAAATCTCTATCTATGTTGACATAATTACTAAGTTCATCTACTTCTAGACTCAATAGTATTTTAGTCTTAGCGGTAATATCTTTAATTACTCCTCTGTCAAATAAAATTTTTTGAGACTTATAAGTACTAAAGGCTTTAGGAAATTTATTATATAATTTTACCAATTGATCAGTTGAAAAATCATCAAAATTAATATCTTCTGAACTTGAATATTCTTTACCAAAACCATTAAAATCTGGCAACCTCATAATTAAATCAAAAAAGTAAGGAAAATACTTTTCGGAAGGTTTAGAATTCTTTTTTCCTTTGCTTTGATAAATCATTCCATCTTCTGTGTTATAAGCAACCGTTAAATGAGAATCATTTAGTGTATGTCCTTTTCCATAAGGTATATCAGATCTCAAAGAAAATAATACATTACCTCTTGATGTTCTTCCACAATGTCCCATTCTATTACATTCTTCTTCAGAATAATTTCCGGGTAGTTCAGCCCAATAAAATCCATTATCATATTGAACTAATTTTTTGTTTTCTTCTTTATAATCTATAGAACCACCTAAAGTTTTTAATTCATCGTGGAATTTTTCTGCATTTTCAAAAGCCTGTTGTAAGGTTAAATTCTTAAGATCAACAGTGCCAGCAATTAAAGGATGTCTAATCCAATCAATTATTTTTGTAATTCCATTACCATAATTAGCTCTTATGTAAAAAGGTTTTTCACTAAGGAAATTTACAGCATCTTCTTTACTATCAAAATCTTGTTTAATCAAAGCATTTATGAACCATATCGATAATTTACCTAATCTGTCAGCTAAATATTCTGCCATAGCTTCTGGTAATTGAAAATTATCTAATATTTTTTTCTTGTAATCAGCCTCTAAAAGCAAATCATTTTCAAATATGAATTTGACTTGTTTTTTAACTAATTTTTTTATTTCTTTTTCAACCATTTTTATATTGAAATATATTTTTTATTATAATACCAGTCTTCATAATAATTACAATAACTATCTCTTGTAGGATCTTGACCTAAAGCTCCAACAACCATTCTTTCATATCCATTACTCCATAAATATAAAAAAGTATCATCAACATATTTATGGGGAGTTTTATGTTTATTGATTTGTACTGATAATAATTGAAATTCATATTTTTGAAGATCTATTGATAAGATTACTTCTTCTTCTCTCTCGCCAAGATTTACAGACATATAATCAATTAATCCTGTGTAACCATTTTCAATCATTATATCATCAAAAGTTCTACAATCAACAGTTGTCCCTGTCCCATCTTTTATTATTTTACCATTTTCATTAATAATGCATTGACCATTATAATTATAAATTGTTGTTAGAATATTACTGCTTGTTCTGGCTGTTATTAAAGATTCAAAATGTTCTAGACTATTTTCAACACATATCCCACTCCAATTGTAATCTTTTTCTAAAGCATAAGTGTTACTGTCTTTAATTCCACCCATTGCACCCAAGTCAATAAAAAAGCCATCTGTCTTGAAATTTAATGTTTCAAGGACCCATTTATCTTGACCTGACATTGAGTAATACATAATTATTAATTTTTTGTTGAATAAGGTGTTGTATCCCCAGTTTCAAATCTTTTCAAAACTGCATACTGTTTTTTTGTTCCAACTCCTCCATCTTTGCGAATAGTATTAATTACTCCTTGGATAAAATTTCTATCTTTTAGAGAAAGTCTACTTTTATCTAATAGATTTTGGAAGTAAAGATAATTTATTTGAAATTTTTCTTCTTCAGATAAAATTTCTCTGATTTTTTTTCTCAATTCATTTAAATCAGCTTTTTCTTCTACAGGTTCGAATTCTAATTTCATATAATTGTAAATGTTTTTTAAATATTTATTCCAAACTTTTGGATCATTTTTGAATACTTCTTTTATTCTTTTGTAATAATGGCCTTTTGGTAAAAATTCCATCGCATCCTCAAATGATTTAGGGTTAAATGCTTTTATTACATCGTCAACTATGGTTTTTGACCAAGCCATTATTTCTTGTTTATCAGAATAGTACACATTCAAATCATAAACTGTTTTGGGTGGAATATATATAACGCCCGGCTTCAGTCTATCCATTTGACCAGCATGAACAAATTCATGACTTACAACTATTGAGATAAAATTATATTCCTTTTTATTTATCGGATCAATTGTAATAACCAATCTAGGTCTCTTTGTTACTGGATTAGCTAAACCAAATATTTTTATATTTTTGTGTGGTATTTCACCTTTTCTCCATAATTCTGGTAGTTCATCATAAAAAGTATCATAATCAACCACTTCAATTCCATAGCCATTAGCTATTATAGCAAGATCAGCAAAAGAAATATTTTCGTTTTCTTCAAAATATTCAGCTAATTCTTTTAAAAATGGTTTTGAATTTGAACTTGATATAACAGCTTCTTTGTACAATTTCTTCATAAAAATAAATAGGGCTCAAAAAACAATAAATAAAAATAAATACGACTCATTTTTTTGTTATTCTGAGCCGTATTAAACTTGTTTTTGAGCTTTAAATAATATAATTTTTTAAAATAAATACTTCCAATTTTTTCATTTTTAAATTATATTTATTCCTGCATCATAGCAACCCCACCATCTATGCTAAAAACATCAGGACGTGGGAGAAGCAGGAAGTAGAGAATATCAAATAGAAAATAGATAGGAGGACTATACTGTAGTGCAAAAATAGTTTGATATAAAGTTTTTGCCTAACCATGAGAAATTATATCGGGCGGTTAGGGTAAGGTACAGCGAAAGCCAGACGACTTAAACTGAAATTCAAATTGAAAAAAAACTGGAAATTTTCCGGAAGGGCTTTTTATTTCTAACCCCATCCTCTACCAGAATATTCCATAGATTTTAATCTTTGCTCTTCAATAAATTTTAAAAAATGATATATCTTTTTTATTCTTTTGATCATAAATTATTTATAAATAAATATTTTAAACAAAATAAAAAAACCGGAGATAAATCATATAATCCCCGGTTTTAATAAAACAAAATGACAACACATCAAAATTAATTAATTAAAGTGTTGTTTTTCAAAATGTTAGCAACTTTTAATTGGTGACAATTTAAGATACTTTATATTATTGATTTTCAGTGTTTTATCATTAGGAAATTTAATTTCTACTTCATATTTTTTTTTAACATTTTTGCCTTTTGAAAATTTCATTTCCTGAGATTTGATTTTTGTTATTTGGCCAACGCAGTTTACATACTCAATAATTCCTTTGTTTATATCATACAAAATATCAAAATTAATAAAATCAGAATATTTTTCTTGACTGCATTTTAGTATACGAAAAAAGTTAAACAGGTTTTGTAAATCATAATCATTGAAATAAACATGATCGCCTTTACGAAAAGAAAAGTCTTGTTCACCATTTTGAAAATGTATTAACTCGTCTATATCTAATTGAGATTCGAAAGGATTATCTATTATTTCATTCAATAAAAACATATGAGTGAAAAATAACAAATAAATAAAAAAAAGAAAGGGCGATATTTAAATCGCCCTTATCTCCAATCAAATCACCAATCAAATCAACGCCAAATCATGACAATCAGCGCAAATCATTATCTTTATTTCAATGAACCTCTCCAGTTGTTATTTTTGTCAGCTTCGCTTCTCCAATAACGTATTATAACTTTTCTATTTTTTGAAGTAGTTGGATCCTTAGCGAATTCCATTCCATAATTATAAACTTTAATTCTATCTTCAGAAATATCGTTATTGATGAAATAGTCTTTCACTACCCTTGATCTTTTAAGGACTAATTTATTATTAATCTTTGCACTTCCAACTGAATCGCAGAAAGCCAATACCTCTATATAAGCTTGAGAATTATTTTTTAGTTGATCTAAAATCATTCTTAATTCTTCAGTATAAATACCATTTATGATATGATCTCCGGTATCATAGAAAATTGTAAGTGTTTTTACTGGTTGTTTAGAA
>Ga0114978_10000398_pt1 | contig 36241 bp, 30 predicted proteins | sample S_140212_EF_Meta_FD_87027 | JGI IMG/M metagenome (GOLD analysis project Ga0114978, IMG submission 87027) | Freshwater microbial communities from Lake Simoncouche, Canada to study carbon cycling - S_140212_EF_MetaG | ecosystem: Environmental > Aquatic > Freshwater > Lake | place: Lake...
GCCGGCTCTGCTGATGTAGCAAATAGTATAGCTAATGGAACTAGTAATATTAACACACCCATAGCAGGTGGAAACATTACTGTTGGCATTGGTGGTACTGCTAATACTGCAATATTTACTACTTCGGGTATAACTGCTAATACATTTACTGGTAATTTATTCCTATCAGTTTCTGGTACTACTAATGCCGCAATAGTTTCTGCGAATATGGCTGGAAGCGACTATTTTAGAATTCTTGTAGGTGGTACAGCAACTGACGGTGGATTTGTTGAATTTGCAACAGCCGATAACGGCAACGAACCTATTTATTTTAGACAATATAACGTATCAGGTTCGGTTGGTTTTGGTACTGTAGCAAGAACACTTACATTATTAGATGCATCAGGTGATACATACATACCAGGAAAACTTACTACAACCGGAAATATTGTTGCTAACTCAGGTGGTTTTTTTGTTGGTAATGGTTACTATTTAACTGGCGTTGACCAATTAGCTGCCGGATCTGCTGATGTAGCAAATAGTATAGCTAATGGAACTAGTAATATTAACACACCCATAGCAGGTGGAAATATTACTGTTGGCATTGGTGGAACAAGTAACACAATTATCTTTACTAGCACAGGTGTTAATGTTGCTGGATATATTTCTCCTAGTGTAGGCAGTGGTACTAATGGTATTATATGGCCTACTAATATCGGCGGTGGAACGGGAGATGTTGCAAGTATTAAATATTATGCAGTAACCGGTGAACAAACAAGATTAGAAATAAATGTACAAAATGACTATGCTAGCGGTGCAGTTAGAGATGATTTGTATTTTACTACAGCAGGTTACACGGTTGTTAATAATTCTACTGAAGCTACATCAACTACCGACGCTCCGTTTCAAGTTCTAGGTGGCGCAGGCGTAGCTAAGAAATTATATGTTGGTGGAAACATTGAAGCTGGCACAAACTACATAAAGGGAAATGGTTACTATCTAACCGGGGTTGACCAATTAGCAGCCGGCTCTGCTGACATAGCAAATAGTATAGCTAATGGAACTAGTAATATCAACACACCCATAGCAGGTGGAAATATTACTGTTGGTATCGGCGGAGTAGGAAATACTGTAATATTTACCAGTACTGGGGTAAATGTAGCCGGGACACTAAATGTATCAGGTAATTTAACTGTTAATGGAACAACTACATCGGTAAACTCAACAGTAACACGTGTAGTAGATCCAATCTTTGAATTAGGTGGTGGCGCAAATGGCGCGGCATTAACAACAGATGATAACAAAGATAGAGGTTTGTTATTACATTATTATAGTGGAGCTAATCCCTTAGATGCATTCATGGGATGGGATGACAGTGCTGGAGAATTTGTATTTAGTAGCAATGTAACTGTTTCTAGTGAAGTAGTTACATTTAACAATTATGCTAATGTCAAGGCTGAATATTTTCTAGGCAACGGTTATTATTTAACCGGAGTTGATGCTCTATCTGCAGGTTCTGCGGACGTAGCTAACAGTATAGCTAATGGAACAAGTAATATCAACACACCTGCGTCAGGTGGAAATATTACCGTAACTATCGGTGGTGTAGCGAATACAGTAGTGTTTACTTCTACCGGAATGAATGTAATAGGGAATATCACAACTGCTGGCGCTGGTGGAAACTTATCTGGTGCAAACTACATATCTGCCAATTTCTTTACTGGTAATGGTAGTTTATTAACATCAATTACCGGTGCTAATGTGTCAGGTCAAGTCACATATGCGGGAACTGCTAATAGTGTTGCAGGTGCTAATGTAAGTGGTACAGTAAGTAGTGCTTCTACCGCGGGTACTGTAACAACAGCCGCACAACCTAATATTACTTCAGTAGGTACATTAACTAGTTTAGCTGTTACTGCTAATGTAAGTGCAGGTAACCTTAAAACTGACAATCTATTATATGCTAACGGTGTTGCTTATAGCATTGGGTCAGGCTCTGCGGTTGCTGGGTCTAATACACAGATACAATTTAATGATTCTGGTAGTTTTGGTGGCAACGCAAATTTAACATTTAATAAAGCAACTGCAATTCTTACAGCAAATTACTTTGCTGGTACATTAACAACAAACGCACAACCTAATGTAACTTCAGTCGGAACATTAAGTAGTCTAACCGTAGGAAACGCAACTGCAAATACAATTTTTGGTAACGGTACAATTACGGCAGCTGGAAATGTCTCATTTACTGGCGCAAGTGTAAGTTTAGGATCAATTGGTAATTTAAGTATTACAGGTGGTGCAGCCAACTATTTCTTAAAGACTGATGGAGCAGGAAGTTTAAGTTGGGCAACACCTTCAGGTGGTGTAGGCGGCACAGGTTTAACATACACACCAGACACTGCACCCCCAGCAACAGGTAATGTTTTGGGTGACCAGTGGTTTAATACAACTACAAATGTATTGTACGAATACATAAATGATGGTACTGGTAGTTATTGGGTTGACACAAGTTCACCTAGCATTAGTTCAAATAGTTCTCTTGTAGGTGCAATAACAATACAAGATGAAGGTAGCAATTTAACTAATGCTGTTTCAAGTATTAATTTTGTTGGATCAGCAGTTACCGCATCAAACATTGGTAATGCAGTAACAGTAACAATAACAGCAGACACAGTAAGCCCATTCTTGTTAATGGGAGCATAAGGATAAGAAATGGCATTAACAAAATTAGAATCATACATGGTCGGACCAACTGCATCGACTCCAAAAATTACTTCATTAGCATATTCTGGTGTTACCATTGGGGCTAATTCATTTGGTGGAGAAACATTAACTATTACTGGATCTGGATTCAGTTCCGGTGCAGTTGTTTATATTGACACTACGAGTTGTGCAACTACATTTGTTAATTCAACTACTTTAACATTTACTGGACCTGCAAAAAGTGCAGGTTCATATCATCTTTATGTTTATAATACTGATGGAAGTTTTGCTTTAAAGCCCGGTGGAATTACCTTTATCACTTATGTTACACCAACAGTAGAATACTTAGTAGTAGCAGGTGGCGGCGGTGGCGGTACGCAGAGTGGGGGTGGCGGTGGCGCTGGTGGATATAGAACTGCTACAGGATTTGCTGTTGCATCTGGTACACCTATCACAGTAACAGTGGGTGGTGGAGGCGCAGGGACTGCTGCCGGTGGCAACGGTGACAGACCTGCCGGAACTAGTGGTAGTCCTTCAGTTTTTTCTACAATCACTTCACTAGGAGGTGGTGGCGGTGGTTGTTATAGGGGTGGCGTCGGCCTAGCTGGTAATTCTGGTGGTTCTGGGGGTGGCGGCGGCGTAGGTGGGAGTGCTGGTGCTGCTGGAGGTAGTGGAACAGCAGGCCAAGGTTTTGATGGTGGCATAGGCGGTCCAGATAATAGTAGCAATCAAGATGTAGGTGGCGGTGGTGGCGGAGCAGGAGCTGTAGGAGTTTCATACACTGATGCAAACACCGCAATAAGAGGTAATGGCGGCGCCGGATCAACATCATCTATATCAGGTACAAGTGTTACTTACGCCGGCGGCGGTGGCGGTGGCACATATGGTGGTCCGAGAGCTGGAGAAGGCGGCACAGGCGGCGGTGGCGCTGGTGGAAATAGTACTGGTAGTGTTACCGCATCAAATGGAAATCCTAATACCGGTGGAGGTGGCGGTGGTGGTTGGGAGTTTAATAATGCCGGTGGCACTGGTGGTTCAGGTGTTGTTATAATTCGTTACGCAGACACATATAACGCAGCCACAGCAACAACTAACTTAGAGGCCGGATATCCAGTTGTTAGTGGTGGATATAGAGTATACAAGTGGATTACATCCGGTAGTATAACATTTTAACTAAATATACATAGAGATAAAAAACATGGCATTTCCAAGTAGTCCAATAAACGGTCAGTTAGCGGTACAAAATGGTATCACGTATACCTACAACAGTACATATAGTTCTTGGACACGAAACCCATCTACACTACCAACATTAAGCGTAGTGGTTGATACTTTCACTGGCAATGGTAGTACAGTAGCATTTACATTAAGTGTTACCCCAAGCAACGCAGACTTTGTTAGCATTAATATTGACGGTGTAAGTCAGTTAAAATCAGCTTATACATTATCAACAAACATAGTAACATTTACTGGTACACCCGCAAATGGTTCAGTCATTGAAGTTAAATCATGGAATTCGGCAGCAGTTGGAGTACTAACTGGATTAACATTTGATAGTTTTACAGGTAACGGCTCAGCGGTAGCATATACATTAAGCACAACACCAACAAATAAAAACTTTACAATAGTAACAATTGGTGGCATCACACAAGAAAAAGTTAATTATAATGTAAGTGGAACAACACTAACATTTACAACAGCACCACCAAACACTGCACCAATTGAAGTAACTACATTTGGTCCTGCAATCAATACCGCAGTAGCGGCAGGATCAAGTACACAAATTCAAATTAATTCTAGTGGTATATTAGCTGGATCACCAAATTTAACATTCAACACAAGTACTAATACACTGAATGCAACAAACATTACACAAAACGGAACACCAATAACAACATTAGGAAAATCCATAGCAATGTCTATGGTATTTGGAGGATAACATGGCAGCACCTAACATAGTAAACGTATCAACAATCACTGGTAAACTAGCAGTACAAGCAGTTGGAACTAGTGCAACAGCAATAGTAACAAACAGTGCCGCAAGTGGACAAGTATACAAAATAAATATTTTGACAATTTCAAACATAGATGCAGGTAATATAGGCTTGATTACTGTAGATGTATTCAGATCCAGCACCGCATATAGAATAGCCAGCAATATCAGTGTGCCGATAGGAAGTTCATTCACACCAATCGACAAGTCTACTATATACTACTTAGAAGAAGGTGATACTCTTAGATTGACTGCAAATGCAGTAAGCAGATTTGAAGCAACATGCAGTTATGAGGTTATTAGCTAATGTTAAACAGTGGTTTCAGGGGTAAACGTGCAACTGATGGTACTGGCGCAATTTCTGCACAAACTCAATCAGTTCAAGCAACTAACCCAGTTCCTAAAATTAATAGTTGGGCAGTAACTGACAATAGTTATGTTGCTATTGATGATACTGCGGCTACGTCTGGTGCAACGATTGTAGTATATGGGAATAACTTTGTAACCAATATGACAGTTTACATTGGTAATATTTCAGTAGCCGCAACGTACTTAGATTCAACTAGAATTACATTTACTGCACCTACACTGAGTAATGGTACATACGTTATTTACGTAATCACTCCTCAAGGAGCCGCCGCACTATTGACTCCTGGTATTATTTATTCTGGGTTTCCTACTTGGTCAACGTCTACGTACATTAGCACTGTTACTGCAATTAATATTCAATTACTAGCTACCGGTGACGCACCATTGACATATGCGTTGCAAGGTGGTAGTACATTACCAACAGGAATTTCATTAACAAGTACCGGGGTATTAACCGGGACTGCAACTAGTGTTACAACTGATAGTGTGTTTTATTTTACTGTTATAGTAGATGATGCACAATTACAAAGTACTCAGCAATCAATAACATTGACTTTTCAATTTGGTGAGCCTTACTTTAAATATACAACATTGTTATTGAACGGTGAAACAAGCGTGACTCCATTCATTAGTGACGCAAGTACAAATAGTTTTGGTTTGACAATTGCAGGTGATACAAAACCTACTAAGTTTACACCATACAGTGAGGGTTATTATAGTAACTATTTTGATGGTACTGGGGATTATTTAAATATAGCAAGCAATGCGGCATTTGCTTTTGGTACAAGTGACTTCACCATTGAATTTTGGGCTTATCCAACTGTTAATGCAAGACAAGATTGGATAGATTTTGATAGTGGTGGCGGTTATAGATTATTAGTTTATTATGATGGATCTAATATTATTTACTATTCTAGCGGCGCCAGGATCACTGGATCAGCGATGACATTAAATACCTGGCAACACATTGCGGTAGTTCGTAATTCGGGATCAACTAAATTATACATCAATGGAAGTCAAAGTGGTAGCACATACTCAGACAGTATAAACTTTCTTGCACAACAATTAACAATTGCTAAAGACAATGCCGGTTCAACTTATGTTACAGGATATATGAGCAATGTTCGTATTGTAAAAGGCACCGCAGTATATACCGCAACGTTTACACCGCCTACATCACCATTGACTGCAATAGCAAACACAAGTTTATTGACCTGTCAGAGTAATAGATTTATTGACATATCTGCTAATGCTTTTGCAATAACAGTCAACGGAGATGTATCAATATCACCTAACATACCATTCATTGCAAGTAGCAGTTACGCTACATACGGTAGTGCATACTTTGATGGTACTGGGGATTATTTAACTACAACAGGTACAGCCGCTGGCACCGGTAATTTAACATACGAATGTTGGTTTTATTCAACTTCATTGGCGGTACCGCAGGTTATATTCACCACACGTACGGGAAATACATCTGATGGTTTTCAATGTATGTTAGATACCGGCGGTGAATTTCGTGTTGGTTATACCAATATTAATTTTATTAGTAGTGCTGTAAGTCTTGGTAAATTAAATAGATGGTATCATGTTGCTGTCACAAGATCATCAGGAACAGTTACATTGTGGATTGATGGCATCTCAATTGGCACCTCAGGAAGAGCAGACAACCTAACATCTACTGCGGTTGGTATTGGCGCAGGCAGAGATTCCGCCGGAGCAAACCCAGTTACCGGATATATTTCTAATTTAAGATTTATAATAGGCACCGCAGTTTATACAACAGCATTCACCCCGCCAACCTCACCACTAACAGCAATAGCAAATACAAGTTTATTAACATTACAATATAATGGTGGTGCAACTAATCAAGCTATTATAGATAATGGACCGTTTAACAACATTATTACAAGAGTAGGTAATACAAGTCAAGGATCATTTAGTCCGTATAGTGTAACAGGTTGGAGTTTAAATTTTAATCGTAGTAGAATAGATTCTACTCTCACCGGTAAATCACCGGGCACTGGTTCATTTACATACGAATTGTTTTTTAATGTAACAATCAAAGAGGCGGTCATTAATAATGTTGCCACATTGTTCAGTACACGGGGAGGAGGTACCGGTGCTGATGGATTTGACGTTCAAATTACAACCGCCGGCTCAGTAGAAATCGGTACATCAGGGTCTATTTTGTTTACTTCTAGTGCCGGATTAGTGACCAATGGTGTATGGTATCATTTAGCAATAGTCAGAAACGGTACAACAAACTGGACAGTATATTTAAATGGAAGTTCTATCGGTACGATAATTAACTCTACCAATTTCACATCAACTGACTTCTATATGGGAGTTTTTGGAGGAAATGGTAATGATTGGTTTAAAGGTTACATAAGCAATTTTAGATATACCCGTACAGCGGTATACACCGCAACCTTTACTACACCTACGTCACCGTTAACGGTAATTGTAAACACAGAATATTTGGTATGTCAATCTAATCGATTAGTAGATAATTCACCCAACAATTTCACGGTTACACCGGTGGCTGTAAACGGATCATCTAGCATTCAAGCCTTTAGTCCATTCGGTAGTGTATCTGAAGCAACGCCTATTAGTTATAGTAACTATTTTGATGGTACTGGTGATTATTTAGACGTTCCGGCAGGCAATTCAGCGTTATCATTAGGTACAAGTGACTTCACTGTTGAATTTTGGTTCTATGCCGGATCGACCGCAACTAAAGCATTAATTGATTGCAGAAATCCTGATACTGGAAATGCTGGGTTTGATATTTCATATTTAACACCAAATAAAATAAGATTTAGTACCAGTGGAATCGCATATATAGATAGCACAACTACCGTCACTGCTAACACATGGTATCATATCGCACTGACCCGAACGTCTAATGTGTTTAGCATGTACATCAACGGCACAGTCGATTCCACTACATATACCGGTAGTTCTGTGCAAAACTTTACAAACACTAATTATAGAATTGGTTCAGGAGCAAACGGTGCGTTTACAGGATACATATCAAATGTTCGTATTATAAAAGGTACAGCAGTCGTTCCTCCGGCAAGCGGACCAACAACACCGTTGACCGCAGTGGCAAATACAAGTTTGTTAACATGTCAATCAACTACTATTGTTGATAATAGTGTTAACAACTTAACATTAACCGCTAACGGTGATACTAAGCCAAAGCAATTCAACCCATTCGGATATACTGCACAAATTAATACAATTTACACACCAAGTATACATGGTGGCAGTGCATACTTTGATGGTACCGGGGATTACTTGAGTACACCTACTAATACTGCACTTAATTTTAGCACTGGTGATTTTACAGTAGAAGCATGGGTTTATCCAAATTCACTTGCCGCAGATTGGTTTATCATCAGTTCAACAGGATCCGGTGGGCTTTTCTTTGGACTGGCAGCAGGACAAGGTTATGGTTGGGGTAGAACCGCAACAGCATGGGATTATCGTGTTGCTGGATATGATAAAATTAATCAATGGCAACATATCGCAGTTACACGAAGTGGTACAAGTATGCGATTATTTTTTAATGGAACTCAAATTGGAACAACACAAACCATATCCACTGCTTATAATCTAGGAACAACCAGCACAACAATTGGCAGTCAAGGTGCTAACTATTATCTCAATGGTTATATCTCTAACCTGCGTGTGGTCAAAGGTACTGCAATCTATACCAGCAACTTCTTACCACCCGCACAATCACTAACAAATTATTCTACTACAGTTCCATCAACATTGTTATTGAACTTTGACAACGGTGGTATAGTTGACCAACATTCTACAAATGTATTAGAAACTGTGGGTAATGCACAGTTAAGTACTGCGGTTAAGAAATACGGTAATGCTAGTATGTATTTTGATGGTACTGGTGACCTTTTAACAATACCAAATAATCCATCACATGCTGCATTGGGAACATCAGATTTTACTTTAGAGTTATGGTTTAATCAAACTGTTTTAAATGCCAGAGATAATTATCTTATTTCCCATCGTGTAGGTGGTTATGCACCATTTTTATTCTGGATCAACAGTGGAGGTTCATTAAGATATTACTCAAGTTCGGATTTAGGTAGTTGGGGTTTGGCAAATGATATTGCTTTGGGTGCAATATCTCTTAATACATGGTATCATCTCGCATACACTCGGAGTGGATCTACATTTAAAGTGTTTTTAAATGGTGCTCAAGTATATACACACACATCTTCTGCAACATTTACCACAGCAACTACTGCACTTAACATAGGTGGTCAAGTTGGAGGTGGTGATAACTTTACTGGATACATTGATGATATAAGATTTACAAAAGGTGTTGCTAGATACACTGCTAACTTCACTGCACCGACAGCGGCATTTATAGGACGATAAGAATAAATATAGAATAATAGGATAAATCATGGCAACCGTATATAAAGTATTAGGACAAATTAATCCAGCAGGTAATACAATGACAACATTGTATACAGTTCCTGCAGGTACACAAACAGTAGTAAGTACAATAACAGTCTGTAATCAAGCGGCAACAACTGCTACATTTACGATAGCAGTACAACCGTCCGGAGCAAGCATATTAACTAAACACTATATAAATTTTAGCACACCGGTGCCAGCAAATGATACGATTACATTGACATTAGGTATCACATTAGCAACTACTGATTTAATTGCATGTAGCGCAAATACAGCTTCTGTTAGTTTTAGTGCGTTTGGAAGCGAGATTAGCTAATGGCAATAAAAACTGCTAGTAATCGTAAAACTACAAGTAGCAGTACGCTTTCAAGTGCATATTCATCCACGGTTGTTATTAGACAAGTGGTAATAACCGATAGCAATTATGATGCATTGGATGATACTGCTGTGTCAAGTGCCGGCGGATATATTAAAATATTTGGCATAGGATTCATGTCCGGCTATTCATTATATTATAATGGTATAGCTATCGCAACTTCTACACTTATTAATTCAAATGAAATTAGAGCAGTAATTCCTAGTATAGCAAATGGAACATATAATTTAACAGTGTTTAATACAAATAATACCGGCGCATTGTATGTATTAACTGCTAGTGGATTCCCTACTTGGACAACTAGTTCTTATTTAGCCACAACTGCTACTTTGAGTGTGCAGTTATTAGTATCAGGTGATGCACCGTTAACCTATACATTGCAAAATGGTAGCTCATTGCCAAGTGGTATATCATTAAGTTCAAGTGGATTATTGTCTGGTACTATTATCGGCTTGACTACTAGTACAGCATATTCTTTTACTATTATCGTGACTGATGCACAATTACAAAACACACAACAATCAATTACATTGAATGTTACTGTAAGTGACCCCCAATTCAACCTTACGACATTGTTGTTAAATGGTGAAGGTAGTGGCGCAAGTAACAATGCAACTAATTCTTCTTTTGTAGACAGTAGTACAAGTGCAATTGCAATTACTACAAGTGGAAGTCTTTATCAAGGTACATATAGTCCATTTAGTGCAAGTAGTTTTAGTAATTACTTTGATGGCAGCGGAGATTATTTAACTTTAGCAGCCAATGCAGCCTTTACATTTGGTACAGGTGACTTTACTATTGAATGCTGGATATATTTATTAGGAACTGCAGGAAACTATACAATATACGATAGTAGGACTGCCGGAAGTTCAGTTTCAGTAAATTGGTATTTTCAAGGCAGTAATAATTTATCATTAATGGTTAGTGGAACAAATCGAATTGCACAAGGATCAGCTTTTCCGGCTAACGTTTGGAGTCATGTAGCTTTGTCTAGGGTATCTGGTTCTACTAGACTATTTGTCAATGGAACTCAGGCAGGATCAACATATACAGATGCAAATGATTATAATCAGGGTATACCTACTATAGGTCGTAATGCTATAGCCGGCGGCGGAGATAATTCTTTTCCCGGTTATATCAGCAATTTTCGTATAATTAAAGGTACTGGACTTTATACTACTACGTTTACACCAAGCACGACACCACTTACAGCAATTACAAATACAAGTTTATTAACATGTCAATCAAGTATCTTTAAAGATATTTCTACTAATACTTTTGCAGTTACTAGAAATGGTGACGTTAACGTTACCAAATTCAACCCGTTCAGTAGCACAGCTTCATATGATCCAGCAATACACGGCGGTGGTACATTTTTTGCTGTTGCAAACGTTGATATGTTGACCATACCAACTAATGTAGCCTTTGATTTTGGAACTGGAGATTTTACATTTGAATTTTGGATGTGGTTACCGGCAACTGGTGCAAGCGGTGAAGGAGCCTTTCTTAGTGGAAGTGCGTCAGGGTCTAGCGATTTTGTTTGGTACCAAAGCACATTGAGGTTTGGTCGAAATGGTATTGCGTGGGATACAACATCAAGTGCATTTAATCCTACACTCCAGCAATGGTATCATATTGCTTTTGTAAAAACAAGCGGCACTGCAAAAATATTTGTAAATGGAGTATCAGTTGCAAGTGCGGCAAATGGAAATACTTATAGTAGTCAGGGAGGAACTATTCAGCTTGGTAGATCGCAAGACGGATCCAGAGGTTTTGCTGGAATTATGTCCAATATACGTGTAGTTAAAGGCACCGCAGTGTACACAGCTAACTTTATTCCACCAACCTCAATACTAACAGCTATATCAGGTACTACATTTTTATTAAATGGAACAAATGGTGGTATTATTGACCAAACCGGTAACAATAACATTCGTGTATTCGGGGACGCAAAAATATCTACCGCAGTTAAGAAATATAATTCAGGTAGTATTTTATTTGATGGTAACGGTGATTCTTTAACTATAGCAAGTAGTCCATTGCTTGCATTTGGTACAGGTGACTTTACCATTGAAATGTGGGTCTATTTTACCTCTATTACGGGAGGTTGTACATTATATGATGCAAGAGACTCGGGTAATAGTTTGGGTATTCTTATTGGTATTGATGGAGGCAGTTTGGGACCATATTTTCATGTTTCTGGTGGAAATAGAATACTTGGTACTGCATTATCCAATGCTACATGGTACCACATAGCAATTTCTAGGGCATCTGGTTCTACTAAGCTATTTGTCAATGGTGCTCAGTCGGGATCAACATATACAGATGCAAATAATTATATCGCAGGTATACCTACTGTAGGAAATAATTCATCGGGTGGCGGTGGCACTAATTATCTTAATGGTTATATAGATGATTTTAGAATCACAAAGGGATTTGCAAGATATACTGCTAACTTTAGCTCACCATCATCGGGATTTCTAGGACAATAATAAAGGACAAATATGGCACTAACAAAAATTAAATCAACAGGAACAGACTTATCATCTGGTGCAGTACCAGTAACGATAGGTACGCTTTATCGTGGCAGTTTACCCATTATTTGTAACGATATTAGTACACAATTTGACGGTAGAAAAGCAGTGTTTCCGTTGAAGCAGGATCAAACTAGCATAAATACAGTAGTAGATTCAAAAGATGTTCAAGTAACATTGAATGGTCAGATTTTAGCACCATATGTCAAAGAATTGACATATCCGTGGATCGTAGAATATAACTCATACAAAGGATTTAGAGTGACAAGTACTGGTAATTTAATAATTTATAACGCGCCGGCTCCGGGAGACCAAGCAGTTGTAATGATTACCGGCACTAGTCAATCTGTCCAAACTCGCAAATACCCGTTTTCAGCGACAACCATCGCATTAGGAGATTAATTAAAATGGCAAAACACGTAATATTAGAAAGCTATACATTTACACCGAGCACCAATACTGTTGTTGTTTCGGGCAAATTTATCAGAGCAGAACAATTGTTGTTGATTACTAACGTAACTAGAGGTACAGTAATTTATAATTTTAGTGATCCTAGCTTAACTGCTACTATCACTAATAGCATAAGTTCAGTAACTGGATTAGAAACGACTACAATCATTACCTCGTACATTACATCAAGTCATAGTAGTACAGATAAGTTGTCTATTATCGTTGAAGAAACTTATAGTGAAATAACTCCTTCAGAAGCATTAATGGATCCGGTTGGTAAATTACGTACAAGTCAACCACAATCATTGATTGATACTGACTTCGAATACGGTGTACAACCAACTAAGTGGGAAAGTGTTAACTTACTTAATAATCGTCCTAGTGCATTCTTTGACGCAACTGCTCCTATTCCATTAACAACATTAACATCATCAACTACCACTGTTACTGCAACTGCGTTATCATTTACAGGCGGTACAATTGTTGGTGCAACTACGGTTTCAACAATTACTGGTTTAGCAAGCATTACTGGTTTATATCCAGGTATGGCAATTACTAGACAAAGTGGTGTTGGTGCATTTGGTGCAGGTATAACAACTATTCTTTCTATTGATAGTGCAACTCAAATTACAATTATATCTCCGGTCGCAAATACTGCTGGTGGTATTGTATTCTCTGCAACTATACCAACTGCAGGTCAAACATTATTTATTCAAAATACACTTGATATGGGAAATGCTGATGGCTGGTGGATTTGTAATAGTAGTACCGCATCAACAGGGGTGTTCACATATCAAACATTAACTGCCCCAACAATGATTAGTGCTACACTATTTGATGCTACTAAAACATATGTATTTGCAGGTACATTTTTTACGGGTTCCGCAATTCCTGCAGGTACTAGTGCATTCTCAGCCATTGCGGCTAGTTCATGTACAGTAACTACTACAAACGCACATGGATTACAAGTAGGTAATCACGTATACCTAACTGGTGTTGGTACTGTAACAGCAATTAATAATACTGTAGTGGTAGTAGTCTCTACCCCAACTAACAATACATTTACTTTTGCTACAGCGGCAACAGGTACACCAACATCAACACTAAATGCAACATTCTATCCAAGAGCAACTGGTTATGTTGAACATAGTCCGTGGAGTGGTGGTGTTCAATTTAGTAATGGATATGCTACACACGGCTATCAAGTTATTCGACAAACCCGTCGTTACTTCCGTTATCAATCTGGTAAGGGTATACAGTTTTCAACTGGTACGATTATGAAGCCGCAACTATGGCAAGATTCTATAACATCTAGTGGTACAACAGTTACCGTAACATGTAAAATAACACATGGTTTACAAGTTGGTGCACAAATTCAAGTAGTTGGAGCAACTGAAACAGCTTACAACGGTATATTTACGGTTACAACAGTACCATCAAGACTATCGTTCACATATACTGCATTATCTACACCAACAGCAGCCACAGCGACAGGTTTCCCTATATACATAAGTCCATATTTATGGTATAATGCTACTACTAGAATTGGTATGTTTGACCAACAAAACGGATTGTTCTTTGAATATGACGGTCAAACAATGTCAGTAGTAAAACGTTCAAGTACGTATCAATTAAGTGGTAGTGCTACAGTAACTAACTCAAGTCAAACTGTTACCGGACTAGCAACTACTTTCCCCGATCAATTAAAACCCGGTGATTATATAGTTATTCGTGGACAAAGTTATTTGGTTCAAGATATTGCTAGTAATACAGTACTATCGATATACCCTGAATATAGAGGTGTATCATCTACTAATGTTATCATCAGTAAAACAATTGATACTAAATTTGTACAATCAGCATGGAATATAGATAAATCTGATGGCACCGGTGCAAGTGGCTTTAATCTTGACTTAACAAAAATGCAAATGTTCTACATGGACTATTCATGGTATGGTGCAGGTGAGATTCGTTTTGGATTTAGAAATACTCGCGGTGACGTTATGTATTGTCATCGTATTCCTAACAACAACTTAAACTATCTAGCATGGATGCGCTCAGGTAATATGTGTGCCCGCTATGAAACAAACACTATTGCTTTTACTACATATTTAACAGCTACACTAGCAAGTAGTGCCACTACAGGTGCAACCATCAGTGGTGCAGATTTTAGTAGATGGCCAAGTAGTGGTACAGCTTACTTAACACAATCCGGAGCTACCGGTGCGGCTATTGAGTATATCTCATACAGTGCTAGAACTAATACTGCATTGACAATTAGTGCTAGAGCCCAAACAGGTGGTGGTGCGGCAACATTATTCACATATAGTGCCGTTGCCCCAATTAAAATTAGTTTATATAGTCCACTAATTGCCACTACTATTAATCACTGGGGTAGTTCAGTTATTATGGATGGTCGTTATGATGATGATAAATCTTTGGTGTTCAACGTTGGTGTTAATACAGCATTTGCATTTACCGGCGGTCAACAAAATCAACGTGTACCACTACTGAGTTTACGTGTTAGCCCGAGTGTGGATTCAGGTCAATCTGGTTTGTTAGGCGCACGTGAAATCATTAACCGCATGCAGTTAGTTTTACGACAAATAGACGTTAATACAAGTGTGGCGTTTCGTATTGACATTATTTTAAATGGTTCTCCAAGTGCTGGCACATTTGTACCAGCAGGCGGTTCAAGTTTAGCTCAATATGCTATTCATACTATTTCACAAACTATTTCAGGCGGTGAGAGTATGTTCTCATTCTTTACTAATACAACTGGTGTTACACAACAAGAATTGACACTGGTTCGAGATATTGGTACTAGTATTTTGGGTGGTGGACCAACAACAACGGGAGTACCTAACACACTTGTACCAACAACTGCTCTTGGTAAGTACCCAGATGGTCCTGACGTTATCACTATTTGTGCTACTTGTTTAAGTGCAACTGGAAACATCTTACCTCGTTTATCTTGGACTGAAGCACAGGCTTAATTTTAGGAGATTACAGGTGAGTACTAGAAAAACACCCACTCATACAGTATCAACAACTCAACCCCCAATTGGTATGCCGGGGGACGAGTGGTACAATCCTACAACCAACTTTCTATATAAAGTATTTGCAAACTCCGGTACAACATTGGTCTGGCAACAAATACCCTCAACTAATGTAACTGGTACTGCGTCAACAGCAACTGCCGGAATTTCTACTGCTTCTGTTACTATAATTGCAGTTACTGATGAAACAAGTAATGTAACTGTTAGTACTGCAAGAATGTCTTTTAGAGCTCCTGTAGCAATGGCACTATCTGCTACACCCAGAGCAACACTAACTACTGCCTCTTCATCTGGTTTAGTAACTTGTGATATTAAATTAGACGGTACTTCTATATTAAATGCAACAAATAAATTAAGTATAGACGCTACTGAATTATCAAGTGTTACTGCGGCAACTGCAACTTCATTAGTTACAACGGCTATTCCTGATGATGGGTTAATCACAATTGACATAACGTCAGCCGGCACTGGTGCCAAAGGATTAAAAATTATTTTCTACTCATAATTATGGCAGGATTTCGTTTTTCTAACCCAGAAGTTCAGTACGTTGCGTTAGCTGGACAAGAAGAATGGACATCTAGTTCAGGAAGTTTTACATGGATTGTACCTAGAGGAGTCTTTTCAATACATGCTTGTTGCATTGGTGGTGGTGGCGGAGGTGGCGCCCATGCTACCTCAGTTTCTGCTGGTGGTGCCGGTGGTTCGTTAGCGTGGGGAAATGAGATACCCGTAACACCCGGAGAATCATTATCTGTTATTGTTGGTGGTGGTGGCAACAGGGCGGCTGCTAGTGCAACAAGTGGCGGAGATGGGGGAGAGTCATATATTGCAAGAGGCGGAACTAGATTACTAAGCGCACCGGGAGGTCAAGGAGGCGGAAGTGGCGCCGGTAGCACAAATACTAATACCGCCGCAACGTCAGGTGTAGGCACAATCCTCAGGTCTAGTTCAACAGATTCTTCAGTTTCTTACGGTGGAACATCATATGTAACTACAGCGGCTGCAGATGAAAGAACTTCTGGCGGAGGTGGAGGTGCCGGGTATGCCACCGTTGCAGAACATCTAACAGTTACCGGTGGTATCGGTGCACCAACCGGCGCCTTGTCCGGTGATGGTATAAGGGGTGGCGGAGGTGGCGGCGGTGGCGGCACCAGCAACACCAATGCCGGAGCTGGGGGTGGAACAGGACCTTGGGGTCAAGGAGCAAACGGTGGCAAAGGTGGTACAGCTGGTTGGCAAGGCAGTGGAGGTTCAGGTGGATTGCCAACATCTATTTTTATGAGTCCACAAGCACTATGTTTGGTAACAGCATGGAGTGAAGCCGGTAATTCAACTAATGGTGGATTGTTTGGTGGTGGTGGTGGCGGTGGACTTTCTAACAATCCTGGCACAGGTTCTGGATTCGGTGCAAGAGGTTGTGTTAGAATAATGTGGGGTACAGATAGAAGCTACCCTTCAACAAATACAGGTAATTATTACGGATCAACTGCTATAGCAAACAGTCAACAAAATTATTTTACACCGGGAACATATACATGGACTGTTCCAGCCGGGGTAACTGAATTCTCAATATGTGCTATAGGTGGAGGCGGCGCAGGTATGCAGGGTAGTAGTACGACAGGAAAAGGTTCAGGTGCAGGTGGTGCTTTAGCTTGGGCAAACTTCTCATGTAGACCCGGAGAATCATTTACTGTAGTAGCAGGTGACGGTGGTCAATCAACTGCATTAAATACAGCAACAGCAGGCGGTTCTAGTACTATTACCAGAACTGTTTCGTTTAGGGGTTTTACCTCAGACACTAGTTTATTCATAACTGAAATGCTTTCAGGGTTAATAACGACCGGAATAACTATAACTGGTTCAGGTGTATCATCAACTACAATAAACACATTTGTGACAGGTGAGTATGGTTACACAGGAACATACACAATAGGAGTTTCACAAACAGTAGGTACATTAGCAAGTCCGATTACATTTAGTGGAACTTTATTATTATTAACAGCTGGCGGCGGCGATGCTGCCCGAGCAGTAGGTGGTGGCACACCTGCAGGTGGCACAAGAACCATACACTCAAGTGCTAAAAGTAGTGGTGGTGCGTCAGGTGGTGTGGGTGGAGCAAGCAGTTCATCAACTACTGCACAAGGAGGCAGTGGTGGTGGGGCAGGAGGTTATTCAGGTACAGCAGGTGGTGGCGGGAACAATGCTGGTTCAGCCGCAAACGGGTCTTACCCAACCCCTTATGCAGGTAATAGATATTCAATGACAGGTGGGTCAAGTAGTGGCCGCACAGGCGGCTCTTCTTTGGCAATGGGTGCTGGCGGTGGCGGTACAGGAATATATGGAACAGGCAAAGATGCCAATATGGATACTGGCCAGGTCTCATCAGCACTCAATTCTTCAGGCATCGGGGGTAGTGGTGGTACAGACGGTGGTATACCAGCAGGCACCGGCCAAGGCGGTTACTTTGGGGGCGGTGGCGGTGGCACAGGAACTAACCACACAGCTGGCCGGTCAAACGGCGGTATCGGTGGTGTAAGAATAACTTGGGGCGCCCGTCATAAATATCCCGCACCAACAACAGACGTTTAATTAAGAGGAAATCTATGAATTTATATATTGAAATAAATGATGGTAACATAATGAATCATCCGATGCAACAATCTAATTTAGAAATGCTTTATCCAGGTATAGATTTTGAAAATTTGCCAGAAAATTACTGTAAATTTATTCGTATAGAACGACCGTTCCCTAAATGGGATGAAGTAATTGAAGGACCAGAATATAAAATAATTGATGGAATTTGTTATGATGTATGGACTATTAATAAAATTTCTGATGAAGAACGTCAGAAAAAAATAGATGATTTAGTTGCATCTAATCCATATCCTTCATGGACAATTGACTATGAAAATTACAATATAATATCACCGATACCTTATCCAACCGAAGGTTCATGGACGTGGGACGAGACTACGTTGAGTTGGATTCCTTATGTTGAACCTGTTGAACCTGAAGTAACAGAATAAACAACTAAATTCACACGCACGTGCGAATCAATGTTAAATATACTGTGATTAATGTATTTCAACAAAACTATGATACCAGACTACGTAGTTGGTACGAACTCAGAAAAAAAATAGAATCTGTAGATATTCAAACCAAATGTGTAGAAATTGATCGTTGGTGGCAAGATGCACCATTAGTCAATCATCATCTACACATTTTGGACAATAATACTTGGCCCGGTCCCTGGGATCTTTTGGTAGAAAATACCTATTGTACTGTTGCAAGAGCAGTAGGAATGTGTTATACTCTACTACTGACAGGAGAAAACGATATAGAATTGATTGAGGCTACTGATAAAACGGGCGATGATGTGGTATTAGTCCTGGTTGATAACGCAAAATATGTACTTAATTACTGGCCCAATATGGTACTAAGTAGTTCACTAACCGATTTTACCATTAAGCGTCACGTAGACGTATCACACATACAATCAAAACTATAACAGGGAATACAATGAATATAAACGTAGTCAAGCGCAACGGCGAAATAGTACCACTAGATATAGCAAAAATACAGAGACAAGTAGCACATGACTGCAAGGGCATAGATAATGTTAGCCCAAGCATGATTGAGATTAAAGCACAAATTGAATTACATGATGGAATAAGTACCGAAACAATCGATGAACTATTGCTTAAAGCAATGGTTAATTTAATTGATGAAACAGAGAACCCAGACATTAATAATGTCAACTATCAATATGTAGCAGGTAGACAAAAGGTATCAATGCTACGTAAAAGCGTATATGGTACATACACACCCCCTCCGTTATATGATATCGTAAAAACCAATGTTGAAGCTGGTATGTATACTACCGAATTACTAAATTGGTATACAAAGGATGAATGGAACATCATTGATTTGTTTATTGACCATAGCAAGGACGAAAATTACACTTATGCGGCTATCGCACAATTAACCGAAAAGTACTTAGTGCAGAACCGTGCTACTGGTCAAATTTATGAAAGTCCGCAGATAAGGTATGCAATAGCAGCCGCCACTGCTTTCCACAATGAACCCAAAGAAAAGAGATTAAAATATGTTAAAGAATATTATGAATGCGCCAGTGATGGTCACTTCACTCTTGCTACGCCGGTGCTGGCAGGGCTTGGAACTACTACTAAACAGTTTAGTAGTTGTGTACTTATTACTTCGGATGACACTTTGGACAGTATTTTCGCGGCCGGAGAAATGATGGCAAAGTATGCTAGCAAACGTGCTGGCATTGGCTTAGAGATTGGTAGAATCAGACCACTAGGTGCACCTATTCGTAACGGTGAAATTAAACACACCGGCATGATTCCTTTCTTAAAGAAATGGTTTGGTGATCTACGTAGTTGCAGTCAAGGTGGTGTACGCAATGCAAGTTGTACAGTTACATTTCCAGTATGGCACTATCAGTTTGAAGATTTGATTGTGTTGAAGAACAATCAAGGCACAGAAGAAACACGTGTACGTCAAATGGATTACAGTGTAGTTGTCAACAAGATGTTCTTTAATCGTTTTGCTAAGAATGAAAACATCACGTTGTTTGATCCACATGATGTACCAGATTTATATGAAGCATACTATAGAGATAGTGAAGAATTTGAAAAACTTTATACAATGTATGAAAGTAAGCGTGGCATCAAAAAGAAAGTATTGCCTGCAGTAGAAATATTTAAGAATGGAATACTAAAAGAACGCACTGACACGGGTCGTATATATCTAGTATTCATTGATAACGTAATTAATCAGGGTCCGTTTGATACTAAACTTGATCCGATTTATCAGAGTAACCTTTGCCAAGAAATACTATTACCTACAAAGCCTTTTCAACGTATTGAAGACGAGGCAGGTCGCATTGCACTATGTACATTGGGCAGTGTGAACTGGGGTGCGTTTAGGACGCCCCAAGAAATGCGTAAGGCATGTAGAGTATTAGTCAGAAGTTTAAGTAATCTCCTTAGCTATCAAGACTTCCTCAGTGTACAGAGTAAGTTAGCTAACTTAGATTTCGAACCTCTTGGTGTAGGGATTACCAATTTAGCATACTGGCATGCAAAGCGTAGTTACAAATATGGCACGCCAGAAGCATTGGCAGAAGTAAAACGTTGGATGGAACATCAAGCATATTATCTAACTGAAACAAGCGTAGAATTAGCACAAGAACGTGGTGCATGTAAACTATCAGCGCAAACATATTATGGTAAGGGTATATTCCCTTGGGAACGTAGAAGTGAAGGTGTCAATGAGTTGACAGATTTCAGTCCTAGTATGGATTGGGAAAGTCTACGTGAAAAATTATTGAAGTATGGCATTCGCAATGCAACTTTAATGGCCGTGGCACCGGTCGAATCCAGCTCAGTTGTGTTAAACTCCACCAACGGAATTGAAATGCCGATGGAATTGATTTCTGTGAAGGAATCAAAGGCTGGTTCGTTTGTACAAGTCGTGCCAGAGTACAAACGTTTAAAGAATCGTTATCAAATGATGTGGGATCAAAAAGATTGTGTAGAGTATTTGAAAACTTCAGCAGTGTTAGCAGTATACATTGACCAAAGTCTAAGTACAAACACATTCTATAATCCTGCATACTTTGCTGAAGGTAAAGTACCCGGTACATTGATTGCTAAGAATTTAATGCTTGCATACAAGTGGGGTCTAAAAACAATTTATTATAGTTTAATTAATAAAGTAGGTAGTAAGGCTGCACTACAAGAAGATAATATTATTCCTTTTGTAAAGCAAGATATTATTGAAGATGAAGAATATTGTGAAAGTTGTGTATTATGAGTAAAGAACAATATAACCTAAGTAAACAAACAAACTATCTAAAACGTACAATGTTTTTAGATCCAGAAGGCCCTGTAACAGTGCAACGTTTTGAAGAAGTCAAGTACCCAAGACTAGCTAAGTATGAAGAAACAGCACGTGGTTTCTTTTGGGTGCCGGAAGAAATTAGTTTAACAAAAGATAAGATTGACCACAAGGATAGCAGTGATGCAATTAAACACATTTTTACTAGCAACCTGTTGAGACAAACCGCACTTGACAGTATTCAAGGTCGTGCACCGAGTCAAGTATTTTCGCCCGTAATCAGTATTCCAGAACTTGAAGCATTAGTTAGCAATTGGAGTTTCTTTGAAACTAATATACACTCAAAATCTTACAGTCATATTATTAGGAACGTATATGGTGTTCCTAAAGAAGAATTCAATAAAATTCACGATACAAAAGAAATAGTTGAAATGTCTAGTAGTGTAGGCAAATATTATGATGAACTACATCAACTAAATTGTTTGAAAGAATTAGATCCTAGCAAAGTAGGACATCAAGAACATATTAACAGTATTTGGATGGCATTGAATGCTAGCTATGCATTAGAGGCATTACGCTTCATGGTTAGTTTTGCAACAAGTCTTGCTATGGTAGAGAACAAGATTTACATTGGTAACGGAAACATTATCAGTTTGATATTGCAAGATGAAATACTACATGCAGAATGGACAGCTTGGTTAATTAATAACGTAACTAAAGATGACCCAAGATTTGTAATAGCAAAACAACAATGTGAACGTGAAGTATATGAATTGTATATGGATGTTATACGTGAAGAAAAAGAATGGGCACATTATTTATTCAGTCGGGGAGTTGTGATTGGATTGAATGCAGAGATATTATCAGACTTTGTGGACTACACTGCTTTTAATCGTCTGAAAGATATCGGTATTAAATATAATGAGAACCATCCAAAACACTCACCCATTCCATGGTTCAACAAACACGTGAATATTAATAAAAAGCAATCAGCATTGCAAGAAACAGAAAGTACTAACTATGTTATTGGTGTAATGAGTGACGTAGTTGATTATGAGGAGTTACCAGTATTATGATAGAAAAAGATATTAGAAAACAATTAAACATGATTAACGAGTCCATGCAAATTAGTGAAGATTCAGTAACAACATTTGCCGCACTAGCGCATGAAGAATGGCGTAAGAATTATGATCCGTCTGGCACAAAGCCTAGGATTAAAAAGAATAGTGACGGAACTGAAGGTGATATTAATCAATCTTTTAATAAAATACATCCAGATTGGCAAAAAGAAAATCTAGCGGCTGGGCAAGCGGCACTTGAAGCAGTCAAAAGATTTTCAAATGATGAAGAAAAGGCTGCTGAGTTTATTCATATTCAATGGATGAGACGTAATCCAAAGGCAGATTATAATGCCGCACAACATGTACCTTATGAACAACTTCCGGAAGAAGAAAAAGAAAAAGATAGAGTACACGTAAGAACAATGAAAAAAATATTAGGACAACAATAATGAAAGCAATTGTATGGAGTAAGTATCACTGCCCTTATTGCGACCAAGCAAAGGCATTACTAACAAGTAAGGGTATCGAATTTGAAGAACGCAAGATTGGTGATGGATTTACTAAAGAAGAATTATTAGAAGCAGTTCCAACTGCCAGAACAGTACCGCAAATCTTCTTAGATGGAGAATTAATCGGTGGGTTTAATGAACTCAGAACAAAATTAACAGAAAGCGTATGATGCAAGTTGGAAAAATTTACACATTTAAGTTGAATAGTGGTGAAGAATTAATCGCCAAAGTAATAGAAAATACAGGTGGTGGATATATTACTATTTCAGAACCTGTAAGTATAGCACCCTCACAGCAAGGGATGCAAATGATTCCTAGTATTTTTACCGGAGATCCCGGAGCAAATGTTACACTAAATACTAATAGTGTTACTCTTTACAGCGATACCGAGGATAGTATCAAAGACAAATATATTGAGGCTACTACAGGTATTAAATTACCGGATAAAAAAATTATATTAGGGTAAAATGGAAATTGGCGGTGGGGTACAATTTACTGCAGGAATGAACGTAACAGGTATATTTGCTATACCTGAAGCACCTACGTCTATTACCGCTAGTAGAAACAGTAGCCTAGCTGTCCCCGGTGATGTAACTAGTGCAACAGTAACATTTGTTGCACCCACACAACCATTCGGAGTTGATGCACAAGTATCAACATATACTGCAACAAGTACTCCGGAAAGTATTGTTGGAACTATTAATCAATCAACTGCCGGACCTATCACTGTAAGTGGTTTAACTAGTACTACTAATTATACATTTGTGGTAACTGCTACTAATAGAGCAGGAACTAGTCCAAATAGTATCACTAGTAATAGCATAGGTAGTTTGCCGCTTAATACAGTAACACCAGTATTAACCGGTACTACAACCGTAGGACAAACACTAACTACAACATCGGGCACATGGACTGGTAGTCCTACGCCAACGTTGGCATATCAATGGCAACGTGCGGGAGTTAATATTTCGGGAGCAACTAGTAGTACATATACACTAGTGAGTAGTGATGCAGGAAATACAATACGTTGTGCTATAACTGCAACCAATAGTACAGGTGCCGTTACACAAAACTCTAATACAACAACTGCAATTAATTGGATGCCTAATAATACAGTTGCACCAGTGGTGTCGGGTACTACACAAGTTGGCTATACACTAACCACAACAGATGGTACTTGGACTGGTTATCCAACACCAATACTTACATATCAATGGCAACGTGCAGGTGTTAATATTGGTAGCGGGTACGCAACTAGTAGTACATATACACTAGTGAGTGGTGATGCCGGTACTGTTATAAGATGTGTAGTTACCGGTACAAATGTATTAGGGCCAATTAGTGCAAACTCTAATGCAACCTCTGCTATTGTATGGCAACCAATTAATACTATTGCACCGGCAATCACAGGTACAACAACAGTTGGACAAACATTGTCAGTATCAACCGGTACATGGACGGGTTACCCAACACCAACATTTGCGTATCAATGGCAACGTGCCGGAGTTGATATAGCTAGCGCAACAAATAACACATATACATTGGTAAATACTGATGCTGGAAACACTATACAATGTGTAGTTACTGCTACTAATACAGTAGATACTGTCACGCAAATCTCTAATACAACAACTGCAATTAATTGGATGCCAGCTAATACCGTGGCACCGGTCGTATCAGGTACTACGCAAGTTGGCTATACACTAACTACAACAAATGGTACATGGACTGGTTATCCAACACCAACATTCACGTATCAATGGCAACGTGCGGGTGTTAACATTGCAAGTGCAAATAATAGTACATATACTTTAGTAGGTAGTGATGCAAGTTATGTTATAAGATGTGTAGTTACCGGTACAAATGTATTAGGGCCAATTAGTGCAAATTCTAACGCAACATCTGCTATTGTATGGCAACCAATTAACACATTGGCACCTGCTGTAACTGGTACACCCGTACAAGGTTATACACTAACTACAACAAATGGTACATGGACTGGTTATCCAACACCAACGTTTACATACCAATGGCAAAGTGCCGGGGTTGACATTACAGGTGCAACTAGTAGCACATATATATTAGCTAGTTCAGATTTAGGAAACACTATACGTTGTATAGTCACAGCTACCAACTCAGTCACTAGTGTAACTGCTAATTCTAATAGTACATCTATTGTAAGTAGTACACCGGTAAATACAGTAGCACCAGCAGTTACTGGTACAGAAGCAGTTGGACAAATATTATCTACTACTGACGGAACATGGACCGGTACACCTACACCAACGTTTACATATCAATGGCAACGTGCGAGTGTTAATATCAGCGGGGAAACTAGTGCAACATATACTCTAGTAAATGCGGATGCAGGAAATACAATACGTTGTGTTGTCACCGCATCTAACACAGCTACAAGTTTGATTGGTGTAGTTACTGCTAATTCTAATAGTACCGGTATAGTTACTGGTCCACCTGTTAACTATGTAACTCCTGCAATTATAGGTACTACAGTGCTTGGCTTAGATTTAACATGTACCACTGGTTCATGGTATGGTTATCCAACTCTAACGTTTACATATCAATGGCAACGTTCTGGTGTTGATATAGCTAGCGCAACAAATAATACATATACAATATTGGCTCAGGATGTCAGCACATCAATTACATGTATTGTTACTGCTACAAATGCTATAAGCACAAGCACTGTCACTAGTAATTCAGTTACACCGTCTATAGCTAGTTATTCTGTTATATCAGATGGGGGAACCGGCAGTAGAGGCTCTATTAATATGGCCAACAATTCTGCATATGGTATAAGAAATAATTTAACGATTGAATTTTGGATTAGATTGAATACTGGATCCAGAAATACTACTGAAGTAATTCTCAGTGCTAGTAGTACTATTAATCCGGCGCAATATTTATCAATCGATAGTTCAAATCGTATCGGAATAGGTCCAGCACACACCCCGGCAGCAAGTGGGTTAGGTGCTAAAAGTGTTAATTCTCTAACTAGAGATGACTCAACATGGCAACATGTAGCAGTAGTAGTATCATCGGGTAATTTAAAGTTATTTGTTAACGGCACATTGTGGACTTTAACTGGTACTACTACTGGCTGGAATACAGGATCTGTAACAGTATTTATGACGTTATTCAATTATGCTGGTGGAGGTAACTATTACCTTAAGGGTTCATTATCAAATATGAGAATTACTACTTCTCCGTTATATACTGGCGCCTTTACTCCACCAGCAAATCCGTTAACAATATCTACCGTAGGAACAACTGGCGCTAACGTATATAACGGTGCGTTGGGTTCTTCTGTAGTGTTCTTAGGACTTAACACAACCAATACTAATAATGATGATTCTAATACCGGAGTACTAACTACAAACAATCCATCGTTTATTCGCTATTCAACATCTAACCCGTTTACTGAAATAGCGCCCGGAGAACAAGTATATACTACACCGGGAACATATACATGGATAGCACCTGCTTATGTAACTGAAATTTCAGTAGTTGCTGTTGGTGGCGGTGGAAGCGGCGGACCCGGGGATATTAATGGTGCTTATGGAGGAGACGGTGGGTATCTAGCATATAGAAATAATATAACAGTCATCCCAGGTTCTACATATACTGTAGTAGTTGGTGCCGGTGGTGAGGCAGTAAATTATATAAAAAATAATGGTAGTAACAGTTCTATATCATTAAACGGTACTGCTATTTGTTTAGCATTGGGCGGTGGTCAAGGTGGATCTGCTGGTATAGCAGAACAGACTTCTTATGCTGGCGGCACGGGCTTAGTTGGTCTAGGTGGAGGTTCGACAGCACAATATAACGGAGGTGGTGGTGGCGCTGGCGGATATGCCGGTATAGGTGGAGTAGGTGGTAGTTTGTTTAGTAACCAGAATGGCGGTGCACCTGCATCAAACAGCGGTGGAGGTCAAGGCGGTGCCTATGGTAATAACGTCGGTGCAACAGGTGGAGGTGGTGTGGGTATATATGGTAAGGGTCTAGATGGATCAGGTTCAGGAGTCGGCGGAAGTAGCGGAAGTGGCAGTACAAATGGTACGAAAAACGTTGCCCCGGATGCTGGTGTGGGCGGTACCGGTGGCAATTTTGGTGGAGGCGGCGGCGGGGGTGATTGGATTAATAGCGGTGGATATGCCTTACGAGGTGGCGCCGGCGGTTCGGGTGCAGTACGTATTATTTGGAGAGGTAGACGATTCTATGACTCAACTAGAGCATTCCCGTCTACATTAGCCGGAACTATATAATAGTTTCATTAGTCTAGTTTAAAAACAGACTAAATATACTATAAGGATTTATAATGGCACAAGTAAGTCGCAAGGGCGATGCAAATCAAACTGGTGGAAAATTAGAACGTGGTGCAGACCATGTGTTTGTTAACGGGAAACCAATAGCATTACATGTTAGTAGAATCAGCCCCCACGCTCCATGGGGAACACCACATCCGCCCCACGAATCAGCTACCACCACAGAAGGCAGTCCTAGTGTATTTGCAGAAGGTGTACCAGTCGTTAGAATAGGATCAGGAAACAGTTGCGGTCATAGTATCGTTGAAGGAAGTCCTGATGTGTTTGTCCCATGAGTTTATCAGGTAAATATAGTCCATTAAATCTAAATTGTTTAGGATCATTTATACAGAACGAAGGTTTATGCATAAATCCTAAAACAACCGGATATATCGGTACGGTTAATAGTATAGGGAGTTATACTAAAGGTACACTGACATATGATACTGCAATCTCACTAACTTCAGACTTATATAATAGGGCATTCGAATTAACATATGCTACCATTGTTGCCGGAACATTTACAAATCTTACTACATATACTATTAAAACTGTAGGAACTACAGACTTTACATTAATAGGTGCATCAAGCAATACAATAGGTACACGATTCACTGCATTAGGCCCGGGAACTGGTACTGGCACAGCAGTGCGTGAATCAGGTGGAGGATCTATACCGGTATCAACTTATTTGAATCTCATAACTATGGGTTCAGAGTATACCCCGTTGTTAACTAATACTAAACCAGCAGGTTATATACGTGAATACAACGCAACTACTGCACGTTATGGATTCTTGGGTTTGTTCGCCGTACAAGCATTCAACGAATTCTATATAAACAACGGTTCATACAGTGATTTCTTTAACGTAGTAAGCACATGCTTATCATTCAAAAAACAAAGTAATAAAGTTATTGGTAGTTTTGCTAAAGCAGGTACATTCTTAGACGGTGCATATAGTAATATGAATGACTTGATTACTGGTGATATAGCCGGCGTCAATTTAAGTACATTCTTTTGGGGTCAAGACTTAATCGCTAGTGGTAGAGTAATAGATTTATTTAATATAGATAAATTTGGTAATCCTGATGTACTGTTAAGAACTATCTACAAAAACAAAGCACTAACACGTGCCTTGAACTTGGCATTATTGACAGCCGGTCTATCTACGAATGACATTAATAATATAATGAATGGATTAGAGGCTACCAAAGAACAACAAAAATTAATATATGCTAGTTTTAATCTTATACTAAACAATGATTTACTAGATGTATTGATACCGATGAACTGTCAAACTGCAAACTTACAATCATTAGCTGATTTATTAGATCCTAAAAAACTATTCCCTAATAGTTATATGAGTTTAACATTTCCAGAATATAATGATAAGCCTAATCTACCAACTAATAGCAAAACATACTATCTATTATATCGTAACGGTCAGGTTAATAAGGTACAAACATTAAGTTACGGAGATAGATTACGCAATATCATGCCTGATGAATTGGCATATGCATGTGATTCATTCAGTAAAACAATGATGCAAATTAAAAACATCAAAGCAGTTAATATTGAAAAGTTTGCCCAAGTCGTAACTAATTTAGAAAATGTTAATGGCTTAAATGTTAATGGCACAAATGTTCCTACTAATACTGATATAGCATCTACTGCACTAGACACTGTGGGGCAGGGTACAGGAACTGACGGAGTATATACTACGTGCGATTTCTTTGGGTGTATGACAAATATATACTATCCGTGGGATCAATTAACACAGTGTATCAAGGACTATAGTGAATTGTCAGGAGTACAAGCACTATTCAATAAGATAACAGATATATATAACTTGCTAAACGGTGCTGGACCATACACTAACCTACAAAACTTAATTAATGATGTTAATATATTGTCAGAAATTATACAGCGTGATAATACAGAAAAAACCAATAAGATTAATGCAATATATAACGAATTCGGAATTAGGCTCAACAAAGAGCAAAATGCTAGAGACTTAGCATTACCCAATGGTACTAAAAACTTAGTTACAACTGTTAGTGATGTTTATGGGTTTATTGATAACTTAAATCAATATGCACTAGAAACAGAACAGTATGAAACTGCACAATTTTTAGAATCAATTAGTGACAATACTTTAATAGGAGGAACTAGTCTAATCGCAAGTATGCGTGAAATACGAAATGCCCATCGATTGGGTCTCGCCGGCGTGGAACTTGACAATGATGTTGATATCCCCGACCTAGCTGTGAACCGTGCACCGGGGAAAGCTACAATACCCACAATAGACTTAGCAGGTAATCCAGGAACTAAGACAGTTAATTATGTCTCAGGCGCCGGAATTGCAGGAAGTCTTGGGGGTAGCCCAGAAGTATTGCTTATTCCTACTAATTTGAATATACTTACAATTAATACTGGGCCTACTATTCTATTGCCTGAACAAGCAGTACAAGACGTTATTCGTTGTAACTGTGATTGTTGGGACATGTTAGAATGACGTTCTAATACACACGACAATAGAGATAGTTACTATCACGATATAATTGTGATAGAGTGTTCATCGATACCTTTAAAAAGGTTATCAGAAAGGAAACTTATGAAAACACTACACCTTAAACATTTTTTAATGTTATCATTCTTTTTACTATGCGCTACTATGACAGTAAACGTAGATACTAGAAATGCTGTTATGGATACTGAAAGAAAAATAGCTAAAATGGTAGATCCAAAACAACTAGTATGTTTAGCAACAGCAATATACTATGAAGCCGGAAGCGAAAGCACAATCGGAAAAGCGGCGGTAGCTAGAGTAGTGATAAATAGAGTAGAGCATGGATTTGCTAGCAACCCATGTAAAGTCGTATATCAAACAACTACTATAGATGATAGAAAATTGTGTCAATTTAGTTGGGCATGTGAAGACAAACCTAAACCAAGTGAGAACAACCCTAGATATCAAACATCAAAACAAATTGCATATGATGTATTAGCGAATGACGCTTACACAGAAGTAGTACCTAAAACTACATTATTCTTTCATAACTTAACAGTGGATCCAATGTGGCCCTATCACAGAGTTAAGCAAATAGGTAATCATATCTTTTATAGTAAAAAGAAACCACCAGAGGCTAAAAAATAATCATGGCATACTCAACTAAGGTAATCGAACATTATGAAAATCCCCGGAATGTCGGCTCTTTTGATAAGAGTGATACTGATATTGGTACTGGTATGGTTGGCGCACCAGCATGCGGGGACGTAATGAAACTTCAAATTAAGGTAGAAAATGGCATCATCAAAGACGCAAGGTTCAAAACATACGGTTGTGGATCTGCGATTGCAAGTTCCTCTCTTATTACCGAGTGGGTTAAAGGCAAGACATTGGACGAAGCCGCAACTATTAAAAATTCAGAAATTGCTGAAGAACTCTCATTGCCCCCAGTCAAAATCCATTGTTCAATCCTTGCTGAAGATGCAATCAAAGCCGCAGTAGCTGATTACAAAAGTAAACATGATATCAGTAACTGATAAAGCAAAAGCAAAAATAGAAAAACTATTAACGTCTACCCAACATGTTGGTATTCGTATAGGAGTGAAAACGACCGGTTGTAGTGGATTAGCATATGTATTAGAGTATGTAAAAGAATACGTTAGTGATCCTACTACTATCAACTATGCTCAACCTAACTTTTGTATATTAGTAGATAAAAAACATGATGTATATCTGAGAGGACTTACAATGGATTATGTCCGTAATGGACTAAACGAGGGGTTTGAGTTTAGCAACCCGAATGAACGTGACCGCTGTGGATGCGGAGAAAGTTTTAGAATATGATAACAATTACAGAATCAGCACGTAATAAAATTGCGGATATTATAGCAGAAGAAAATAACCCTGATATTAAACTACGAATGTTTGTGCAAGGCGGCGGATGCTCAGGTTTCAGCTATGGGTTTACATTAGATGAAATGAAAAACGATGATGACTTTGAATTTGAGGCCGGCGTAACTGGTGTACTAGTAGATGCAATGTCTGCACAATATTTGCAAGGTGCACAAGTAGATTATATAGAGGATTTAATGGGCGCTGAATTTAAAATATCAAATCCAAACGCCCAATCAACATGCGGCTGCGGTAGTAGCTTTAGTGTTTAATACGTGTAATTAAACTTGTCACAGTCAATTTCAAATAGTTTTCTAATCATTTCACGTGACTCAGTAGTATAATAATCACGGTATTCATGGTGATTATTAGTCTTACTAATGTCTGGAATACTTAGATAGAAGTTTAAATACCCTTGTAGTATTACCATGTCTTGTTCTAAGTTCTCAGCCTTGAGAATAAAGTCAACTGTAGTATCACCATCAGTGATAAACTCATTCATAGTAGTAAATCTATTAAACCATCTTGGGAACTCAAATACTACTTCGGGGTTGCAATAGTCAGCTATCCATTCGTTGAACGGTTTCAAATCCATTAGTTGTTTATCGTTCCAGTCTAGCCAATAACCTTCTTCATTAATCTTCTTATAAAAACTATATAATCTCATCCATGGATTACGCACTACAGTAAATGTCTTTGCTGTAGGATAATGCTCACGTATAGTTTTTAGATTAGGATGGTCAACCATCCATTCATCTTCATCTTTAATATCAAAGTTTGGCTTTAAATATTCTTCAATCAATATTTTCATACCCATACCAGTACGTGGTATATGTACATAACTTAGCTCCGGCTTCTCAATATATATTGCACCCATAATTAAACCTTTATTACCTTTATAATTAAACCCATTAAATCCCACTCATACCATCGTTCACCCGAATAATATCTCTGCGGATTGTTATGATGATTGTTGTGCCAACCATCACCCAAGCTGAACAGATTAGCTATCCAGCTATTAGTACTCATATCGTATTTATCGTGGTTACGGTACCCGTGAAAATGTCCTAAAACATTAACCATACCTATTATAAAATATGTCATCATTGCGGGTATAATGTAACAGTACATTACTAATAGTGGATTGATTAACAATAATCCTAAACATGTACCTAGAATAATACTAAAATAATGTCTATATATAAATCTATGCAACGGATCACGCACTAGATCCTTAGCATTATCTATGCCTATGTGTGTGACTTTCCAATTAAACCCTAGCCAAACTTCAATTGCTTTCTTATAAGTAAACATTCCACCATCATAAGGGCTATGCGGGTCTAGATCCATATCACTATGTTGATGATGCACTCTATGTAATGCTACCCAATTAATAGTGGGTCCTACACTACTATATACACTTAGTAAGCATAATGTATTTTCTAACCATTTATGTGTTTTAAAGCTACGATGACTTAGCATTCTATGTAATCCTATTACTACGGCTATAGGACCAATAAAGAACCAACACAATAATGATACTAATAACCAGGAATAGTCTTGTGTATAAAATACATAGATAAACCCTAGTATTGCAAATACAAAGTTGAATAATTGTAATAACTTAATCTTGTCGTTCATTTTCCCACCTCTAATAATAGCCACTCATTGTCTAATATAGTTTTTGGATTCCATTTAGTAAAATCCCCCCTATATACATAATTCTGCCAGCATTTCTGTACGTTATGCGGACATGTTTGTATATATCCCTCACCCAAAGTCCAAGCATCATTGCTGGCACTGTTCATACTACTAACCCATGCGTCCCACCAACGCTTATTGGGTCTACCCTCACGGTTCTGCATACTAATAAAATAAGTCTCAAACTTATTAACTCTTATTAGATGATTTACTAATAAATCAGCAATACGGAACGCATCAACCATTTGTGTACGTGTCATTCTAAACTCCGGAAACGTATATAATCTACTACACATTTTAGCTACGTAGTCAGGATATCTACCGTCGTTAAATACCCCGCACATGACCATTGGTTTCATTGTGCTAGCTTGATATACTACCCCATACCCATGATGATTTTCTACAATTAAATTCTCACGGGTATAATTGTCTCTTAACCAATTATCCTCAAGTAAACAAATATCACGTACATGTTCAAATTCAGCACAGGATTCAGTGTAAATTACTACTAGTGTATCCTCTAGGCTATATTTATTCATCAGATATTTAGTAAATAAATACTTAATGAAAGATAATTTACTAACAATACTAAACTTTAAAGTTGACACCAAAGAATTAACTGAATATTTTAACATAATTAATGATAATTACCAGCATTTAAAATGGAACTTTGAAGTCGGGGGCGACACCATCACTGATGAATGGCGCCAAAGAATGACAGCAGAACCAGCTACATTATTACCATATGGATGGGCAATACAAAGCAATATCCCAAACTTAAACGAACCCTGCCCCCCATACAATATAACTACACATGAACGTGTAGAATACCGTAATACTCAGATGGCTTTTGGTATTATTAACAGATTACAAGAGATTATGCCCTATGCATATCGCTGGAGTATTAGCGTACAACCTCCTGGTGGTAAAGTATCAATCCACAGCGACCAGGAAGATGAATATACTATATGGATCCCAATACAAGGGGATTCTAGTGCAACCATTACATATGTAATAGACGGTGTTAGTTATCCACTAGTGTTACCCCCTACAGGTAATCTATATCTATTAGATACTACATATAGTCATTATACTATTAACAACGGATATATGGATCGTGTAGCAATTATCTTTAGAATTAATCAAAGACATACTATTAAACTAATGAACATTAAGGGTATAATATGATATATGAATATTACTATAATCGTGTACCGGGCGAAGAACCCTGGAGAAACAATTTAATATATACTAGTTTAATGAACACAGATAAAACTGTATTTGTTAAATGGTATAACAATGATACAGAATATCATAAGGGTCAGAATCAAGTTGTAGACCCAGAATTAATGCAAGAAAAATGGAGTCGTGAATTAAAATACTATAAACTGATGCATAGTGCATTCCCAAACTTAGTTCCTAGGATATTAGATATAGATGAATCAAATCGTAAACTATACTTAGAAGTACAGGGTGTAGACTTCTGGCAATGTAGTTTAGACAATAATACAGACTTTGACGGAGTATTACCCGACTGGCGTGAACAAATGCTAGATATATTAAAAGCACATAAAAGTCTAGGGTTATATAAGTTTAGTATGCATCCTAGCAGTTATTTTATTATCGATGGTAGACTACGCAGTATTAATTACTTCTTTACATATCATGTAAATGAACCATTAATCAGTATTGAAAGTCATACTAGTCATATATACAGTACAAGACAAGAACAAATGAAACAATATACAGATAGTTTAGGTATTAGCTGGACTGACCCTCAACCATTTAATGTATTACAGAACTTATGCTGGGATAGTTTTAGAACTAATTATCCAAGTGATTTTATAGAAAGTGCAAAACAATTATGATTAAAGGAATTAACGGACAACCCTATGTTGATATGAGTAGTCATATTAATATGGATAGATTTATAGAATTACAGCCGGAAATTTTTAGAGGCTTTAGTGAAGCACGTGAATTTGCTAAAGAAGGAACGTGGATGACCCCTGCATTTCGCATAGAAGATATGAGTTATATGCTTAATTGGAAGCCTATATACAAAGCTATTGAAGAATTTCTAGCATTACCCGATGACGATCCTATTAAGTTAGGGGGTATTGATTTATACAGAGACTTCCACGACTTCCGTGTACGTAATCGTTTCACAAGATATATTAAAATGGCTATGGGTGCATATGATCCGTATATCTATTATTTCTTGTGGGAACAGGGTAGTTGGGATGATAGAAGTCAATCACGCAAACTAACAGAAGAAGCACAATATTTTCCGGGCGTAGTTAAATGGATTGAAGATATGATTACTGACAATATCTTTGAACATGTTGGCCGTGTTATATTCTTTCATTGTGAAGCGGATGGTATACCTTTCGAACACAGAGACTTAGACGGAACTAAGGGTATTCATAGTTATAGTCCACATCGTAATGAGTTTATACATATACGTCCTGACTTACGTAAACCCTTCTACCTATGGGATCCGGAAGCAAACGGCAGAACTTATATCAATGCTAAAGCCGCATGGTGGAATGACCAAGACTGGCACGGTGGCGATAGAATTATGCAACAGAGTTACGGCTTACGCATCGATGGGGTATTTACACAACAATTCCGTGACAAATTGGGCGTAGGACATTTAGATAGTTATTAATGTACGATATTATATTGTTCGGGGACATGCCGGACTTAGATACTTATAGTCGCAGTACTGGCTGTCATAGACTAGCCACAGAATTACGCAAACATAATTATAGTGTATTGGTAGTTGATTACGGCAATTATATCAATTTAGACAGATTTAAACAATTAATTGATTTAATAGTGGGCCCCAATACATTATTTGTGGGGTTCAGTAGCACCTGGTATCCCTGGCAATTAACTAACGGGGACTATGCTATTAATGAGCCTAGTAAACCACACAATAAGTATACTGGCCCTGTAATA
>Ga0114978_10000399_pt1 | contig 36183 bp, 28 predicted proteins | sample S_140212_EF_Meta_FD_87027 | JGI IMG/M metagenome (GOLD analysis project Ga0114978, IMG submission 87027) | Freshwater microbial communities from Lake Simoncouche, Canada to study carbon cycling - S_140212_EF_MetaG | ecosystem: Environmental > Aquatic > Freshwater > Lake | place: Lake...
AGCGTCAATTGGTCCGCATTAATCGCCGCGGATGACAGAAACGGACCGACCCCCAGTCGACGCAAATCGGTCATCAATGCCCCACACCCCAATCGGGCCCCCAGATCCCGCGCCAGTGAGCGAATATAGGTGCCACTACCACATTCAATGTCGAGCTCCAGCGCCGGTGCTTGAAAGCTCACAATCCGGATCGCAAACACATCGACTGGTCGAGCTTGCAATTCAACCATCTCGCCACGACGCGCCAAATCATAGGCACGCTCACCCTGCACATGAATGGCGGAAAATTGCGGTGGGACCTGCTGAATCCGCCCCACAAACTGGGGAAGCAGTCCCTCGAGATCACCGAGTTTGACTCCGGTCCAGTCCCCCCCTTGAATAACCTGGCCTGTAATGTCGTCGGTATCACTGGACTGCCCCAGTACAAATCGGGCGAGATACCGCTTGCGTCCTTCCTGGGCCAGGCTGATCAGTCGCGTGGCATGGCCAACACAGACGACAAGTATCCCCGTTGCCAGTGGGTCGAGTGTCCCGGCATGCCCCACTTTCGCTGGCCGAACAAGTCGCACCACGCGATTGACCACATCCCGAGAGGTGAGACCAATCGGCTTATCGAGATTGAGAACGCCGCAAAATTTCATCAAATTCGAATTTCTTAAACACCCGGTGTCAGCAACAGTTCGGGTAATGCCGCAGAACGTGAGCCTGCCAGCGGGGGGTTATCAGCCGAGCGAAACGTAAAAACCGCTGAATACTTCGTTTCTTTCTGCGTATTGCGACTGGCCGCGTGCAAGGTCCGACAATGAAAAAACACCACGTCTCCAGGAGCTAATTCCACCAATGTCTTCCTGGCAATCAACGGTTGATTTTCTGGCAAATCCGCACGAAAAAACAATTCTTGATCCAGACGACTCGGATCAAGAGACAACTGATGCGAACCCGGGATGATTTGCAAGCACCCATTTTCCGCAGTCTCGGCCCCGAGCGCGATCCAAACATTGATCAATTCCGGACGTTGAAACGACCAATACCGAATGTCCTGGTGCCAACCCGTTTCGCTACTGTATTTCGGCTGCTTCGTCATGATGCAGTTATGATGAGCCAGCGGACAGACCACCCGTGGACCCAATAATTGCTTGAGACGATTCAACACTTCAGGACGGATCATCCACTCCAGGAACAGAAAACTTCGACTATGCGCCTGTTTCAGTCGTCGAATAGTTCTTCCCCCTTCTGCCTCGAGGGAAATCGGTGCACCAGGATATTTTAAATCCGCTTCGTATTCGATCGGCTCGATGTGATCACGAAGTCCAATCTCGGTAACGCGGCGCATGGACTGGATCTCGGCCGGACTGACCAGGTTACGAACGATCAGAAATCCGTCACGCTGAAATTGTTCAACCTCGGTCGGACTCAATTGCAGCGTGGGAGAAACAGGCGAATCAGACTCCACTGGAAAAAACTCCCTTGCTGAACCACAGAAACAAAACCAAAATCGCCGAGCCGACAGGCTCGCAATCGTCATCCTTGATCGCGTTTGGTCGTCTACCAGCGGGACCGTCAGGATCTCCACGAGACGGGACGACACCAGCATACTACGCGAGCAGATGTCCCATCCGCGAGGGGAACACTCATCCTTTGATGTCGTATTCCTTAATCTTGCGATACATCGTTCGTTCGCCAATCCCCAGCAGGTGAGCCGCCTCTTCCCGGCGTCCGCCGGTGATTTCCAAGGCACATTGGATGTAGTACTTTTCGATTTCTGTCAGTGGCCGACCAATCAGCGAATCAGCCCCATGCAGTAACCCCTGTGAATCGAGGTGGTCGGGGCTGAAGGCCTGCGGAACAATATCCGATGGCAGGTCATCCACATCCAGACGACCATCTTTGTCGAGAATGATCATCCCTTCCAGAGCGTTGCGCAGTTCCCGCACATTCCCGGGCCAGTCATACGCAATCAGCGCCTGTTGCGCCTGACGGGTCACAATCGGAATCGGACGATGATTGCGTGCCGAAAGCTGCTTGAGGAACGAATCGACCAATAACGGAATGTCACTGCGACGTTCCCGAAGTGGCGGCAGTTCAATCGTGACCACCGCCAGGCGGAAATAGAGATCCTTACGAAAGGTCCCCCGCTTAATCCCCTCTTGCATATCCGCATTGGTTGCAGCAACAACCCGGACATTCACATCCATCTCTTCGTTAGCACCAATCCGCGAAACCTTGCGATCTTCCAGCACCCGCAGCAACTTGATTTGAGTTGCCATCGGCATTTCACCCACTTCATCGAGAAACAACGTACCACCATTGGCATACTCAAACTTGCCAATACGTTTCCCAATCGCACCCGTGAATGCACCTTGTTCGTGGCCGAATAGTTCTCCTTCAAGCAGGCTTTCCGGAAGTGCGGAAATATTCAACGGCACAAACGGCTTGTTCTTGCGTTCGCTGTTCTGGTGCAACGCCCGGGCCGCCAGCTCTTTACCAGTCCCACTTTCACCGAGAATCAAGACGGTGCTGTCCGTCGGCGCGACACTCCGCAGCTTCTCCATCACGCGGTGCATCACCGGACTGTTCCCAATCACCCCTTCATAACCGAACTTTTCGTCCAGGCGACGGCTGAGTTCGGCATTGTTACGGAGCAAGCGAACCCGGCTGGATGCCTTTTCGACGGCATGCCTGAGTTCGGTAATGTCCAAAGGCTTAGTGAGATACGTGTGGACCCCATGCTGACCAGCCGCGACGGCCGTCTTGATCGAGGCATGTCCTGTCAGCAGAATCACTTCCGCGTCGGGAAGCTCTTCCTTCGACTTGCGCAGAATTTCCAGTCCATCGATATCATCCATCATCAGATCGGTGACGATGACATCAAATGTCTGGCTTTCAATCAGGGCGACGGCGCGCTTACCCGAGCCTGCCACAGTGCAATCGTAACCGACGCGCTGCAGACTCTCTGCGACCGCCTGCGCGTGCGCCTCATCGTCGTCAACAATCAGTACCCGGATCGAAACCCCGGAAAGATCGACTGGGGTACTTTCCTTCCCCGACATGCGCGATGCCTCGTCAAATGTCCATGTGTCACAAAAAACGTGACGCGAATGTTCGCGCGTCATTTCGGTCTCTGCACAGTTTATGCAGACAAACAGAATAAAACTACCACTCAAACACCCCAAAGACCTTCCGACGAAGAACCAATCTCCCCAGGAAGTCACAATTGGTATCCTCAGAGTCTTTCCGCCCCCCCGCCGAGATCCCCCCTAGTGGAGGAAACGGCTAACAGCCACCCGGGCTTCCCTTTTGATGGTCAAACCATTCTATTCCGTTCTGAATGGCTGAAATTCCTGCAGGATTCTCCGGTTGCCAGTCTCATCAAACAAAGTTGGACTCTGCAGGTGGGACCGTGCCGAGTGTGCTGCGATACCAGATCTGCTGCGGTCAGGATATGCTGCTCTCGTGCTTCCTGATTATCACGATCAGGGTTACGCGGACGGGTGCCCGGGCGATTTCTCCTTTCCTATAAGTTCTCAGCCATGTGTGGACTGACCGGCTTTTTATCGATCGTACCGCATCTCTCGGGTGAGAGCATGGAGCCCGTTGTCGACGCCATGTCGAAAAGGTTACGGCATCGCGGGCCCGATGATGCCGGGGCCTGGTGCGATCCCTTGTCCGGAATCGCACTCGGCTTTCGTCGACTCGCGATCGTGGATCTGTCCGCGTCAGGACACCAGCCGATGATGTCCGCGTGTGGTCGGTATGTAATCGCCTTCAATGGGGAAATCTACAATCACCCCGATTTGAAAGCCGAACTCGTGGCCCTGGGGCATTCCTTTCATGGTCGCTCGGACACGGAAGTTCTCATCGAAGGATTTGCCGAATGGGGGATCGAAGCCACCATTGGGCGGACGATCGGGATGTTCGCGATCGCCCTCTGGGACCGGGAGCAGCAGGAACTGACCCTGATTCGTGATCGACTGGGGAAAAAGCCACTCTACTACGCAAAATTTGGCGAAACCTTGCTGTTTGCTTCTGAGACAAAAGCCTTTCGAGCCCACCCGGCCTTTCGGCCAAACGTGGATCGAGTGGCGGTTGCCGAGTTTTTAAGACAATCGTATCTGTCGCAACACTCGATCTATCACCGCGTCGTCCCCCTGCAACCGGGAATGATGCTGACGATCCGGCGGAATGACGAGGGCTTCTGGTCGGAATCGACCCTGCCATCGCTCAAGCCATTCTGGAGTTTACGAGAGGTCATCACCCACGGATTGCGTCAGCCCTTTACCGGATCGTATGCCCAGGCAGTTTCCCAACTGGATGCCTTACTGACCGATGCCGTCGGCCGACGGATGGAGGCGGACGTCCCCCTTGGGGCCTTTCTGTCTGGCGGTATTGATTCGTCGCTGGTGGTCGCACTGATGCAGAAGCAGTCTTCGCGTCCGGTCAAAACGTTTACCATGGGATTTGTCGAGGAAGCCTTTGACGAAGCCCCTTATGCCCGTCGCGTGGCAGAGCATCTCCAGACAGATCATACCGAGATGATCGTGACGGCAGACCAGGCGCGCGAAGTCATCCCCTTATTGCCGCACCTGTTTGACGAACCGTTTGCCGATTCGTCGCAGATTCCGACCTACCTGGTCTCACAGCTTGCCCGCCGAAATGTTACGGTCGCCTTAACAGGAGATGGCGGCGACGAACTGTTTTGCGGATACCGACGCTACTTTGAAGCACTCGACGGATACTTTCAGACCCCTTCCAACACACCGAATCGATGGCTGCGCGCAGTGGAATGGCTGCGGAAAATCCCTATCGCAGTCCGCATCCCCATCGGACGAATTTGTCAGTGTACAAGACGACTGCCGCCGAGACGACTGACGCGATTATTGACCCGAGTCGGCGATGTCCTGTGTGAACGAGGACCCTCGGATCGCTATCTGCGAAATTTGTCCCACTGGCGTGACCTGGATCAAGTAGTGCTGGGGATTTCTCGTCGCGACTGTGATCCGCCACAGGGTGATCGACAGCAGGATGATCTCTCCCCCTTTAAGGCGATGGATTCGTTTTTTCCCACGAATCAACGACCGACGATGGCCGGATCCACCATACGGCAACTGATTCCTGGTCGGTCCCCCGACAGCCCCCGTGAATTCCAGCAGGCCTGGCAGGCCTACGACACGGGTAATTATCTCCCGTCAGATATTCTGACGAAAGTCGATCGAGCCAGTATGGGGGTCTCGTTAGAAGCACGAACCCCGCTGCTGGATCACCGTGTGGTTGAGTTTGCCTGGTCATTGCCGCACGAATTCAAGGTCGAGGGGAGAACCGGGAAGAAAATCCTCCGCGATGTGCTGGCCCGCTATGTCCCCCGAGATTTGTTTGAACGCCCCAAAGTCGGCTTCGGAGTCCCGATCGGGGACTGGCTGCGTGGTCCACTACAAAGCTGGGCCGAAAACCTGTTGAACGAGCGTCGACTGCAGCGGGAAGGCTTTTTCCAGCCACCGTTGATTCGGCAGAAGTGGGCCGAACACCTTGGAGGACGAGCAGACTGGAGTTACCTACTCTGGGACGTGCTGATGTTTCAAGCCTGGCTCGAAGTGCATGCGATCGGTGCCGACTGAGATTGGACCTCTGTCTCCGAACACATGTAACCCTTGACGCCGGTCCAAACAGAGGACTCCGCAGCAGTCCCACCCGGCAGAGCGCGAATCGTCGAGGAGGGTTACAACCTGGAAGAATGAATCACAGCGCGGACTTCAACTCAGCGTTTCCGGAAGCAGAACGAGTTTGGATCGACTTTTTTTCTGCATCACCGAGAAGTCGCGTCGGTCGAGTGTGACGATCCAAAGCCTTGCATGTGTTTCGGATTGGTGCTGAGATCCCCAGTCCCGCTATCGACACAGCCGATCAGCCCAGACTGTTCCGCCACATCAAAACAGGTAACGAACCTGGCATGCCGAAGGAGATATTCTTCGATCGCCTCGCGAGCGAGGTCCGATTCGGTACGTCCTGTGGTTTCGACCAAGTTTTCCAGATTACGACGAAGCGGTTCGGAAATACGCATGCTCAGTCTGTCGGATGCCATAATTCACCTCCATGTCTGACGCGACACCATGAATGTCAGACATTCGGCAAGTGGGAACTACGACCAGCCAACCGAAAAAGGAATTCGGGGACAAATCAAAAGACCCCTGCAGTGACTGCAGGGGCCTCGATTTCAAACTCAGAAATCACTGCAACTTAGAATTCACCAACAACTTCACCTGTATTGCGTGTGGCGAGTGCACCCAATGTCGCAGCAGAAATGTTCTCACTGATAAATTTCACGGCTCCGTCACACATCAAAATATGTGTACCACCGACGTGGAAGCCGTACATTTCGCTATCATTCGTGCGGTTCATTGGATAGGGGGCGATTGCAGTTGTCATGCTGCATGGTCCGCTAGGGACAGTACAATTTGCTTTTCCGGTGAGGGAGCCATCTGTCGTGCTCCCGTCGAGGCTATAACCTCCCTGAATATCCGCCCAACCCCATCCATCCTTCACCGTCGGTACACCGGAAACCGACGCTGCGATCCCAGCTCGATACAACTGTGGTCGCCCCGCATCTTCCACGGCCATGATCGTATTCGAGGTCCCATCCGTAATTTCCGCGATACGTGTGGCAGCACCCTTCTTCAAGCCACCGTCCCACTCGTATTTGCTGGCGCTGGCTGGACTCGAGGTGTTTGTCGCCATGCCTACAGAGGGTGTGGGTAATCCATTGCTGAGAAAAAATGCGGGCCGAACGGCGTTCATGGATCCGTAATCGGAGAGCCCGTAACCGGCTGCGGGCCATGGCTGACCCGCGTTTAAAATCGAAGAAACCGGAGTCGATCGGCTCGAAGGGGCCGAAGGACACAGAAACATCGACAGCTTGGTACTGGTTGCAGGAATGTTTCCGGGATCACTCCAGGTTAAGTTGAAATTATACAGATTGTAAAGGGGGGTTTGGTCAAAATAGGGGAGACACAATGTGGTCCAGCTCGTTTGATAAATCGTCGGCCCGGGAGGCCCCGCAAGATCAATTCGCGCAGGTGGAAACACACTATGGCTGCTTTCGTAGTTGAACAATGCCAGACCCATTTGTTTCAAGTTGTTTTTGCATTGGGTTCGACGAGCGGCTTCGCGAGCTTGCTGTACCGCTGGCAGCAATAAGGCAATTAAAACTGCGATGATTGCAATCACGACCAACAATTCAATCAGTGTAAAACCACGGGTTTTACGGTTTCCGTTTCGCGCTGACATGGGCAGAGACTCCTTACGTGAAAAAACATTGACATGAAAAACACTGCAAAGCGAGATGCATCAAAATTGAATTTCAAAGGGATCGAGTGTGTTATCGGTTGCTTCGACCTGTGCTTTTAAACCAGATTGCAGCGGATCGAGGTATCGCTTTGGCAGTAATTCCGGGCCGTAATCGGGTTCGCCCGCATCGGGGTTCTTGGGCTTGGCCCAGGAAATCGAGACGCGATACTCTCCTGGCTCTGCACCGTCAAACTCACGTTGTGTGGTCAGCCGATATTCGCCATTTGTATCGACGACCGCTGACGCCTTTTGCCCATCAGGATCGACTGGTGTAAAAAGAACGTTGGCATATTCCGCAGGCTCACCATTCACGGTCACACTGCCACGAACCTGGTAGACACCTACGGTTTTGCCCACGCCCCGAGAACATCCCATGCAGACGAAGCAGAACACGATTGGAATTGAAAGACCTAAGCGATACCACATATTTTGTGTCACCAAATTTCGAAATCGCGTCAATTTCGAAACTCCGTCAAGATGACATGCATCAGCAGTTGTCATCGTCGAGCACCTTCGCTCAGTGGAGAGAATCGCAACGAAGGATCACGCGAACTATCCGTTTTTTGCTTCTTTCATCGTAGAAGCGGTTTGTGAAAAAATTGTTAAGATTTGGGGAAAAACGCGTGAAACACGAAGATCACGGATGGCTCAGCAGATTGGAAATCATGGTCGCTGGTCATGATGAGCACTCACGATCCTTATGTTGATGAGGAACCCCACGCAATCCTCTCGATTTTCTCGGGGAATTCGTGGCCAGCCAAACCACGCTCCGATTGCGAAGTCCATTTGTATCAAGGGCGTTTCAAAAGTTTACCAATTCAGTAAAACGAGCACTTTCTGCCGGCATGCCGGTGTGTTTGGAGCCAAATGCGATGCGTGCCGACGTGCTTCACACGACTCCATACACAGCCACCCGCCGCAGTTCCGTTGAATTGAGTCCAAATTCAAGGCTGGCTCGGCTTTGGCTCGCAATTCACCAGCCGGAAAAATATCGCCAGTACCGAGTCGGATGATCTCCTGTTCCAGACCGCTCGAGTGCTGTGATCGCTGGCACCGTTAAACTCGCATTGAGTTGAAAGAACATCTCGGTGGTGCCGTTTTGCTCGGCACTCAAGTCTTTGGCGAAATCCAAGCCCCCAACTGGCAGCTCGGTGCCGGTGCGTGGTGCGAACCCTTGAGGTTTGCGTGAATGACGTGTGGTGCAGCCCCTTCAATACTGCCAGCGGATTTCCGCAAGCTCAGCGAAAATCCCCGTTTTCATCCCGCTGACAGCGAATCGTTTTCGCTCAATTACGAGGCGGCACGATCATTGCTCTATCGATCATTGCTCTATCGATCATTGCTCTATCGATCATTGCTCTATCGATCATTGCTCTATCGATCATTGCTCTGGGAGGTCATGGCCTCCTGTTCGCTTGAGGGTCCTGAATCAATCCGGAAACGTACGGTCAATGAAATCAAATGAAATTGATCGCATCCTCTCCTGAGATTCCCTTACTCTCCTTGGCGAGTGGTCAGCAAGTTGAACCGGCATTCCCGCTACGAGTTGATCGTGGCCAAATCCAACAGGCCAAAGGTCTGGAAGTTCAGAACCTGAAGAAACGTTACGGTAATCTGGTTGCGGTCGATGATTTAAGCTTTTCGGTGAATCGGGGCGAGATCCTGGGTCTGATTGGCCCCAATGGTGCGGGGAAATCCACCTGCATCCTGATGATCACCGGGATGCTGAAGCCGGATGCCGGTACGCTGATGTTGGATGGTCAGGCTTACGATCCTCGCAAGCCTGAGATGCGTTCGCTGCTGGGGATCGTTCCTCAGGAACTGGCGATCTATCCAGAGCTCACCGCAGCCCAGAACCTCCGTTTTTTTGGTGGCCTCTACGGATTACGCGGTCGGCGACTGGAACAGCGTGTTCAGTATGTCCTGGAACTGACCGGGCTGACGGACAATGCCGACTCCACACCGTCAACATTTTCCGGGGTGATGTCGAGAAGACTGAACTTTGGGATCGCTCTCTTGCATGAACCTCAATTCGTGATCCTCGATGAACCGACTGTGGGTATTGATCCACAATCCCGTTCCAGTCTGCTTGACTGCGTCCGAACGCTGAGTACGCATGGAGTCGGGGTCTTATACACCTCACACTATATGGAAGAGATCGAAGCGGTCTGCCATCGGGTGGCGATCATTGACTATGGGCGTATGCTGCAGATGGGGACGCTGGATGAACTACTCGACCGAACTCGAACCGAGCTTTGTATCAAAGTGGGAAGTTTGCCGCCGGCAGTGGTCACTCAGCTGCGGGAACGAGCCATCGTCCAAACCGGTGAGGATGGATCGAACCGAATTGTCCTTCGCGAGCGAACCGAATCCCACCCGCAGGTTTCTCCGCGAGCCTTGCGGTCTGTTCTGGATCTGCTCGCAGAGGCAAACGTCGCTCTGTTAGGGGTCGAAACGAACGAAACCAGTCTGGAAACGCTTTTTCTGCAACTGACCGGGCGTAAGTTGAGGGATTAAATGGGCGTCTGGGAAATCACCGTGAAAGATCTCCGCTTGATTCTGAAGGATCGGGGGGCGTTGTATACACTGCTGGCTCTGCCGGTTGTGTTCATCGCGATCCTGGGGATGTCGACGGGCGAATTGATTACGACTCACGAAGTATCGAAGCTGCTCAAAATCGGTGTCGTGATTGAAAGCACCGAACCGGTTGCCGAGGACGTTTATCAAAGTTTGTCCGCCATCGGCGGCATCAAAACCGTTCGCATTAAGGACCAGCAGGAAGCCCGGTTGTGGCTGCAGGATGGTCGCAGCAGTGTCATTGTGATTCTTGGCAAGGATTTCGATCAGAAGGTGGACGAGTTGGCCTTGCGTGACATCTTCAACATGGAACATGGCAAGCTCTCGCACGGGGTTTCCGCACTGGATGTTCAGGTCCAAAGTGGCATGGAATTTGTGGGTGTGTCGGAATTGGTGGAATACGTCGTCTTGTCTGCGGTACTGCGTGTCGTTGCGCCGCAAGTGGCACGGCATAGCACGTTCTTGCGACGGACGATCGATCGCATGATGGATGAGGAAGACGAATCGTCTGACGCCTTGGCCGCAATTCTCCCACCGGCTCCGTCACCCGTGAAGGCCGGTCCCAGCATCATTTATCAGACACTTGTTCCGGCGTTCATGGTGATGTTTGCCTTCTTTCTGATCAACATCATGGCCAGTTCGTTTATCAACGAACGAAAACTGGGGACACTTCGGCGTCTGCAATGTTCGCCCATCAGCCCCGTGCAATTATTGTGGGGTAAGACACTTCCCTTTTTATTCGTGTCGATCTTGCAAAGCCTGATTTTGTTCGCTTCCGGAAAGTTGATGTTTGGGATGTCCTGGGGAAGTTACCCATGGATGCTGTTGCCTGTGATCGCCATGACATCGGTCTCGGCCACCGGACTGGGGTTGCTATTGGCAACGATTGCCCGGACCGAATCGCAGGTCGCCTCGTATGCCACGTTTCTGGTCATCGTGCTGGCAGGAATCAGTGGCTGCTATATGCCGCGCGCATGGTTGCCGGTCGTTATGCAAAACGTCAGTTTGGCGACGCCGCATGCCTGGGCACTGATCGCCTACCAGGAACTGCTCACGCATGAACGGCCTCAGCTAAGTCTTGTGGTCGAATGCTGCGGTATGTTGGGCGCGTTTGGAGTGGTCTCGTTTGCGATTGGTTGTCTGCGGTTTCGCAGGCGGGAATACAGCCAGTGATCCCCTCAAACCGACGACAGGATGCAGCAGAAATTCCGGTGACGATTTCATTCCAGGGGTTTTCTCGGGGGACCGCGTCGAGGTGTTGAATTTCGGCCCACGTGTTTTTCTGGCGATCCTTTTCTGGCGATACAAGGATACGTGACTTTACACGCGATGCAGCTTAGCTGCAGAGTGGATGGACTCGATGAACCCTGTACGAAACGAGCGATGAACGTGCGAAGAATCAACCGCATGAAAGTCTGGCTGTCCCCCTGGTGGGCGAAACAGCGATTATGGTGGCACATCACTTCGTGGGGCGTGTTCGCCTCCGCGATCGTATGGACCCTGATTGATCCAGAGCCCCCGTCAGTCGGCTTGCTCCTCCCGGGGAGACTTATACGAGGGACACTCCTTCAGGCGAACGCAGAGGGACATTCCAATCACGATCGTCTCGATCTCCCGCTGCCGGGATTTGACGGCGGATCAGAGCCGCGTCTGCGGATTGCGATCTCCAGTGTGGACCAAGTCGAAGAGAAACTAAAATGGCTGATTCAATTGAGCCCCAATCCTCGTCTGCAGAAGCAATGGAAGAAACTGAATCAAGACCTGATTGAAGCCTTCACCGATGGTGTCGACAAGAGTGAGCCGATCTCGTTGGACATGGTCTTTTCCCAAGGCGAGCTCTCGTACGATTACCGGGTTCCGATCAGGGATCTGAGTGGTGAGAACAATGGATTTCTGGCGGGACTTCGTGGGCGAGATTTGAAAGTCAGGAAAACGGGTGAGGGGCGGTACGAGATCCTGGAAAAAGGCCAAAAGCCTGCCCACTTGCTGATTGACAAAAACAACGCCTGGATTACGACGGGGCCACGTCCGCTCCCCGACAAGCCACCGCTGGCCACTCGGGATTTGATGCCGAAGCTCGCGTTAAAACAGGATATCGTTGCCGAGATTCGGAATGATTTCGAGGGGATTCCTTTGCGGCGTTCGAGTTTCAAGCTCTTTCAAACGCAATCCGAGGAACGGACAAGGCAGCGAAAAAAGGAAAGTCCACACGCCTTCGCGCTGCGAAAAGCGATCCTGAGGGCTGCGCTGACCGAAGCGGAACGATTTCTGGTGGAATCACAACGGATGCAGGCGAGTTGGACGATCAATACCGCAAGCCCCCAGCGATTTGGACGGGGTGAGGTTTCGCTCACAGCATTACCGGGAACGGGTCTGCTGACGACGATTCTCGAGTGCGCGTCGACGCCGAGTCACTTTGCCAATGTGCTGTTGCCCGAGAATCCGATTGTTGTTCTCAAGGGGACACTTCCGCTGGATACCAACCGAGTGGGGTGGTTGAAAGAGATTCGTGGATTGCTACCGCCGGTCCTGGACGAGGCCATCCAACGCCGTTTTCCTGAACAGACGAATGCGCAGCGAGAATCCCTCGTTCACGGGTTGAGTTCTCTGATGAATCTGATCGGGGACGAGGGACACCGGGTTGATGTTTTTGCGGAGCTGTTCGAATCCCCTGGCAGCAAGCGTGTTTTCGTCGCTGGTGTGGGGGCCACTGAGGGCAAGCAAGTCGACGAAATCCTCAAGAAACAACAAGTGGCTTGGCCAGAATGGCAAATTCAGTTTGACGCCCACCAAGTTGCCGAGATCAAGATTCATCACGTCACGATCGCGGGTCAAGCGGTCGCAGATTTTCAAAGTCTCTTCCCAGGCGAAAAGGATTTTTATCTTGGGATTGGGGCAAATACCCTCTGGGTAGCCGCTGGAGCGGATTCGCTGAGTCACTTGAAAACCGCCATTGAACAGGCCGCTCAGGCCGCTCCTGAAAACGTGGATCCGGCCCTGTTGAGATATCAGATTCACATGGGCAAGCTGACCACATTACTCGATTCCGTGCAAAAACAGCTTTCCTCCCACAGTGTGGTGCTCACACAAGAAGAGCGTCAAACGCGAAAAGAGAGGGAAACCTATCTTAGGCTGGCCCACGAAACGATGACCAGTTGTGACTCATTAACGCAAGGAACGCTACGACGAGTCGACAGCAAGATCGAAGGCCATGCCGAGGTGAACGAATGCGTGCTCACGTATATAGGCTCGATCCTTGCGACGGTAATGCAAGAGTTAGAGTAACTCGACCATCGCAAGTGTGGACCGCTTCTTTGATCACTTCGAATGTTGCTGGCGATTGTATTTCAGCAACAGGGGTTCGATCACCTCGGCCGGAACGAACTCGTTCAACTTCCCCGCAGCGCTTCCCACTGCCAATTGGGCAATTTGTTTGATCAGGGTACTTGACACGTGTGTATAGCGTTCACTGGCCATCAAGAACAGGGTATCAATCTCAGGGTCCAGGGCGCGGTTAGCCAAGGTCATCGTGAATTCGGTCTCGATGTCCGAGAGCGTGCGGACTCCCCGTAACAGGACGCGGGCACCGCATTGGCGAATGAATTCGACCGTCAGCCCTTCAAAACACCGGACCTCAACATTTTTCAGGGAACTTAAGACCGAGCGGGTCAGTGACAGGCGTTCTTCGGGGGTGAACAGCGGATTTTTGTCTGGGTTAATCCCGATCCCCACCGTCAGCCGATCGAAAATGATCGATCCACGACGAATAATATCGACATGGCCAAGTGTTAAAGGATCGAAGCTTCCGACGTAGACGGCATGATGAGAACTGAGAGGTGTCGGCATTACGAAGATTCCTGAAGGGATCCGGTGGCACTCCCCTTGTTCGAGCAGACATTTCTTGCGGTAAAACGACGAGGTGACCAGAGATGCGTGCCAGGCTCGGGGAAATTTACGGAGTAGGGTTAGGGGCTTCGATAGCGATTCGTGTCGGGCTCGGGGGAATTTGAGGCACCCACAGTGTTTGTCGACATCGAATCGACGGAATGCGGGTTCGAGGGGGGGAACTCGGGGCTGACCAGATCCGGCTCGATGATCGACATCGTCATCCAGCGGCCACTTAAAAAACGTGTCAGAAAGAGAAAACCGAGCACGATCACATAGACCGAGCACCAGATCCAGCTCCAGAACAGGCTCGGTTCGTACCATCGCCAAGTAAGGTAGGTTGGGATCACGAGCAGCCCCCAGGCACAGGCACAGGTGGCGAACATGGAAAAGACGGTATCACCTGCGGCCCGAACGGCGGAACCAAAAATAATGGCCATGGCGTCAAAAAACGAATAGAGGGCGACGAATCGAAGCAGGACAATGACCACCTGTTTGGTCCCCTCAAAATCTTCATCCTTGGCATACAGGGAATAGGGGATTAACAAGAGTTGCGGAAACAGCACATAAATGATCCCGCAAAACAGCATGATTCCGCCGCCAAACACGAACCCCTTCCAGGTTGAGATCGCCGCCAGTTCAGGACGCCCTTCACCGATCCGCTGACCAACCAGCGTCGAGACCGCAATTCCCACCCCAATGACGGGGGTGAAAGCGAGTGTATTCAGGTTGAAGGCGATATTGGTGGCAGCAAGTTCGTTCGGACCGATCCAGCCAATGATCATGATAAACGCAGTGAATCCCGCCACATCCAGAAACATTTGTGCGCCGCTGGGGCCACCAAACCGAAAAAGATCGCGCATCAGCCGCCATTCAAAGCGGTAATGCCGACCAAACTGATAGGGGCCACGAAAGGACTCACGCGTTAACAGGATGGCATAGCAGACGATGGCATAAACGTTGGCCAGATTGGTAGCGATTGCAGCCCCGGCGATCCCCATCTCGGGAAAGGGCCCGCGACCGAAAATCATGGCCCAGTCGAGTCCCGCGTTCACCAGCACTGACGAGGCGTTGACCGCCAGCACGACCATCGTCTGGCCGCGACCACTGAAGAAACACGACAGTGCTGCCGGGAGCAGCGCTGACAGTCCTCCGAAACAGAGCCAGCGAAAGTAGGTCGCTTCCTGATGCCAGACTGCGGGGGCGTGGCCGACCGCTTGGAAAATTTGTTCCGACCAGATCGCCGGCAGCATGATCAGCAATCCGCTGAACGTGGCAAAATAAATTCCCTGCCAGACCGAAGCAGAAACACAGTCTGGTTTTTTGGCCCCTTCGTACTGAGCAACGAATGCGTTGAGGTACGAAATGACCCCAAATGGCAAGCTCAGACAAGACCAGAACAGGATGCCGGCGGGAAGTGCTGCGGCGACACTTTCCTTGGAGTACCAAGTGAGGTAAACGCGATCAACGACATGCATCATTGATTGAGTACTGGCACTCAAGACCATGGGAAGTGCAACCGCCAGTAACTCGCGATAGCTCCCAGCGGGCCAACGAGCGATTCGATCATCAGAGGGGGGTGATTTCAGAGACAAGCAAATTCACCTGCAAGACTTTTGCCAACAGAACATTTCATCTGCCGAAGTATGCAAGGAATTGGCAGCAGCGGCAAGTCGTTGGATTCGGTTCCGCCATTCCGCGATTAATTTGGTTTGCGACTCGGTTCTCGATCCTGCATGCTGTCACGGGGCTTTCAGGAAAATGGATGCCGGGGAAGCGGTCGCATCGAATCGGTAAAGACTTAAAAAACGTCAGGCCTGCCGCTGGCGGTATCGCATTTGCAGAGCGGACGTGAGGCTCGAGATCTTGGGTGAATCAATCTGAGTATCGATAGGGAACTGGAATTTCGCCGGGCGATCAAGACAATTGTGATGTCGAATGGTGTGATATCGAATGGTGTGATATCGAATGGTGTGATGTCGAATGGTGTGATGTCGAATGGTGTGATGTCGAATGGTGAAAATGGAACCATTACTGCGGAATTTGAATCAATGATAGGAGAACCGATGACACAACGAGTGGTGGCTCTGGTCCTTGCAGGAGGCAAGGGGAGTCGTCTGGAACCGTTAACGCGGGATCGCGCCAAACCGGCTGTCCCTTTTGGGGGTGCCTATCGAATTATCGATTTTACGCTCTCGAATTGCATCAACAGTGGCCTCAGGCAAATCCTGGTGCTGACGCAATTCAAGTCTGCCAGCCTGGATCGCCACCTCAATCGAGGCTGGAATTTTCTCAGCCATCAACTGCAAGAATACATTAATATTCTCCCCCCGCAGCAGCGACTTGATTCTCAATGGTATCAGGGGACCGCGGACGCGGTTTACCAGAATATCTATTCGATCGAACAGGCCAACTCGGAATACATCGTCATCCTTTCTGGCGATCACATTTATAAGATGGACTATGCGGATCTGATTCAGGATCATATCCAGTCTCAGGCCGTCTTAACGATTGGGTGTATTCCCTGTTCCCTGAGCGAAGGGTGTGAATTTGGCGTGATGCAAATCGATGCGGATCGCCGCATCATTGATTTTGAAGAAAAGCCTGAGAACCCGAAACCGATTCCCCACGACCCGACACGCTGTCTGGCTTCGATGGGAATCTATGTCTTCAACACGAAGCTTCTGTTCGATCAACTTTGTCGAGACGCCACGGAGGAAGCAAGTCAGCATGATTTTGGGAAGAATATCATTCCCCGGCTAATTCACTCGCATCTGGTACGCGCCTACCCCTTTCAAGACAAGCGTACGGGGCGAAGTCATTACTGGCGCGACGTTGGAACGCTGGATGCGTTCTACGAGGCCAACATGGATCTGGTTGCGGTCGAACCGGAACTGAATCTGTACGATCGAACATGGCCATTGAGGACTTATATCCCCCAAGAACCTCCGCCGAAGTTTGTGTTTTCCCAGACAGCTGGCGTCAAACCCCGTCTGGGCCAGGCGCTCGACAGCCTGGTCTGCTCTGGATCGATCCTGTCCGGGGGGACTGTCCGGCACTCGATCCTGGGATACCATGTGCGGATCAACAGCTGGGCGACCGTCGAGGATTCGATCCTGTTTGATGGCGTTGAAATTGGACGCAATTGTCGCATCCGGCGGGCGATCATCGACAAACATGTCCGCCTGCCCGAAGGGTCGGAAGTCGGTTACAATCATGATCAGGATCGGGCTCAGGGTTATGTCGTGACCGATTCGGGGATCGTCGTTATCAGCAAGGCTGACGGATACCCTTGAGTTTCCTTTTGATCGGTTTCCGTTTCAAGCGATTCTTGACAAACTAAAGACGACATTCCGTCTTTAGTCTGTTATGATCCCTGCGATTGAGTCGCCTCAAGCCCCCGCATGGGGTTTGGGATCGAGAACCGGCAGCAGTCACCTCGTGTTTTGTCGATTGAGAACTCCAATGACTCCCCACGCACCCCGCTTGGATGACCTGATTCTGTTGAACCGCGAGATTGCAGCCCTCGTCAAAGCGGGTGTGCCACTCGAACTTGGCCTGCGTGGGCTGGCGGGAAGTGTGGGGACGCGGTTGGGGCGACTGTCGGAACGCTTATCGAATCGGTTGGCGATGGGACAATCCCTTCCCGATGCGTTGGCGGAAGAGGGCCCTGCGGTCTCGCCCGTCTATACTGCCGTCATGGAAGCGGGGTTGGCGTCGGGGCGGCTTCCTGAAGCTTTGGAATCGATGGCGGTTTCGGGTCAGGTTTTGCAGGAAACCCGTCGACGCGTCTGGTTGGCGATTTTATATCCAGCCCTCTGCAGTGTGATTGCCTATCTGATGTTTTGCTTGTTCATTACGGTGATTGCACCACAGATGATTCGGGCGGCCGAGATGTTTCGATTCCCCCCCAGTTGGCCGATTGAACTGCTTCGGACTTTGCACAAGCACCAAATCTACGCCACCCTGGTGATTCCCACAGCGGCCTTCGCCTTATTGGTCGGCTTGATTTACCTACCCGCCCGCTTAACGCGGATCCCACTGGTCTTTTCTCGCGTTTCCCGATTTCTGGGGGACATTCTTGCCTTTTTCCCCCGCTCGCGTCGCATGCTGTCTCCATTTGGATGGATCAACCCAGTCGCGTTTTACCAAAGTTTGAATTGGGCACAATTCACGGAATTGCTGGCATTACAGATCGAACAAGGTTCACCCTTGCCACGAGCGTTTCTGTTGGCGGCAGAGTCAACCAATGATCCTCGCTGGCATTCGGAAGCGCGGGCCGTGACCGATCAGCTGACGCGGGGATCCAGCCTGGTGGACGCCTTGAAATCGGCAAAATCTCTTCCTCCACTGGTGAATTGGATGTTGGCAACAGGCGAGAAGCAGGGAACCTTGGCGGTGACGCTACGTCAACTGGCTGACATGTACCGTCGTCGGGCGCTGCAACAGGCTACAACATTAAGGATTTGGATTCCGGTAGTGATTACGATTTGCGTTACTGGGACAATCGGTTTAGCCTACGGGCTGATCTTTCTGATCCCGATGCGAGCCCTGATAACCGGTTTAATGCACGAATGACGACGCGTGACCCTTCCAACTCGATATCAACCCCACGCCCCGTAATGGTGGACGAGATCGCACCACAACGCTCACGCGAACTTTCCGGACGCTACCTGGTGGTTGGTGTGCTGCTGCTTGGCTCCGCGGCCACGGCCTTGCTATTTGTCTATTGGGACCGGCAAACTCGTCCTTTTCGCCCATTACGGGAAGCGATTGGACGCGAGTTTCGTCATTCACGCCCGAACGTCGAAGGGGGGCGTCCGAAAGGGCGTGGTCCCTGGATTCTCAGGGTGGCGATGACCGTTGACTTTCCCCCAGCCGAAGATTCAGCGCGTGCCAATCAGATTTTCCAACGTGTGCTCGAACTGGCTCGCGGGTATCATGATCTAAAAGACATTGATCGGGTTGAGGTCAATCTGATTCAGTTTGTTCCCCAAGAACTGGCCAAAACACGAACCTTGGTCTGGACCAAAGCAGATCCTGACCCTGCGGCGAATCCGGATTGACGTTTCCCTGATCCACCGTTTTCATGCGGACCCTGTCACCGCACAGGACCGAACATCGATTTCGGCAATCGCACCACGCAATCCAACGCATCGAATCGATTCTGAAACCGACTCAACGACTCGATCCCTTTACTCTTACAGTCCAAATCGTCGCGAGAAGTCCATGCCGACACAACTCTTTCCTGACGAAGATGATTCCCTCAGCGCAGACCCCGATCGCGAGTTGATTGACGTGCTGCGGTTGAACCTGGTCCCCGGTTTGGGGCCGAGAACCTATCAGTTGTTGCTGGAACATTTTGGCTCGCCCCGAGCGATCCTCAATGCCTCGGTTTCCAAACTGCAGGGGGTGCAAAATGTGGGCCCCAAACTCGCCATGTCCATCGTGACGAACGGAACCGAAGTGGCGGCCCGGGAGGAATTAGCCAAAGCCCGCGCTGCCAAGGTCTCGTTGTTCATTCGCGAGACCCCGGCGTACCCCGCCGCTCTCGGGCGAATCCCAGACCCACCCACCGTCGTCTACTGCCGTGGAACCTTGGTCGAGGCGGATGGTCTGGCAATTGGAGTCGTTGGGTCGCGGCACTGTACTGCTTATGGCCGTCAACAAACGCATCGACTCGCCCAATCCCTGGCGCGAATGGGAATTACCGTTGTCAGCGGCCTGGCTCGGGGAATTGATGCGGAGGCTCACAAAGGGGCGCTGGAAGGGGGAGGCCGAACCATTGCCGTCTGTGCCACCGGGATGAATACGATCTATCCTCCTGAACATGCGGATCTCGCCGCCGCCGTGGCAAATCAAGGCTGCCTCCTGACAGAATCACCGATGGATCAGACCCCCAAGTCGGGGCTATTTCCTCAGCGCAACCGCATTATCAGTGGGCTTTCTTTAGGAGTCGTCTTGATTGAAGCGGGCCGCAGCAGCGGGGCCTTGCATACGGCACGGCATGCAATGGAGCAAAACCGGGATGTGTTTGCGATGCCTGGTCGCGTTGACTCAGATGCCAGCCTGGGATGCCTCGACCTGATTCGCGACGGCGCGACGCTCATTCGCAACGTCGACGATGTCCTGAGTGCACTGGGGCCGCTCGTGGCGCCCGTCAAACGGACCCCGCGTGAGACGGTTCATCAACCGGCTGAACTGGTTTTGTCAGACCAGGAACGAGCCATTCTGAATCTGGTGACCACCGAATCAGTCGCGGTGGATGACGTGATTCGCGGCGCCAACATTGAGGCCTCGCGAGTCCTTTCGACATTGACCGTACTGGAAATGAAGCGGCTGGTTCGCAGGCTGCCCGGGGGATTTGTGGTGCGATATTGACGGGCCACGAATCGAATCAGAATCACCGCATCGCGGGGACACAGGCCACGTTTTGTCCCTGACGTGGGCTCTTTGGTTGCCTCTTCACGGCACCAGGAAGCTGCCTCCTCAGGCAAGTCGAAACAGTCGCCGAGCATTGGCCGTTGTGGCACCAGCGATCTCTTCCTTACTGACTCCGTACAGCTCTGCCAGGCAGGCTGCCGTCAGGCGGACGTGGGCCGGTTCGTTCCGTTTGCCCCGAAAGGGGGTGGGAGCCAGATAGGGGGCATCGGTTTCCACCAGTAGGCGATCGAGCGGAATTGTCGCGGCCACTTGACGCAGTGCTTCGTTCTTTTTGAACGTGACCATCCCGCCTATCGACAAATACATCCCCAGTTCCAGACACGCCGCCGCCGTTTCTGCAGAACCACAAAAGGCGTGCATCACCCCATTCAGAGGCGAGCGCGACGCCTGTCGACGCAGCTGTGTCACCACTTGTTCCTCGGCATTGCGGCAATGCACGATAAATGGCAAACCTGTCTGCTGCGATAATTCCAGATGACGATCAAAATAGTCTACCTGCAGTTCCAGCGGAGAATGATCCCAATACTGATCCAGACCCGTTTCACCCAAACCAATGACCTTGGGAGACTTCGCCAATTCCACAATCTGGTTCCAATCGTCAGGCTGAGCGGCGGAAACATAATTGGGATGCAGCCCGACTGCGGCATAGACCTGGGGAAAGCGTTGTGTCAGTTCGAGCACGCGCCGACAGCTGTCGAGGGTAATCCCGATCGCCACCATCGCGACCACTCCCGCATCCACCGCTCGTTGCACGGCATCCGCACAATCCTGCGTGAACGCGTCCTCGTCGAGATGGCAATGGGTATCAATCCACTCCACAGGAATTCTCCTCTTCACAGGGGGATCAAAGACTGTCGGGCAATGGACGAAGCCGAACTTTGATGTGGTTGGTGTGGGCAGGACATGACGGGCCTGTTCGCGCCGCACGATCCTGACAACGCGAGCATCGCTCAGGCTGCTGCACCGGATCCTGCACTGGTTAATTCCTGCAACCGGGCGGTCAACTGTCGCTCGGAACTCAACACCTCGGCAACCAGTGTCGCCCCCTCGGCATCCTCTGCAAGCTCGTGGTGTACCTGCTCAAGGTGAGCAATGACCGCTTGCTGATTCTTGAGAATCTGTTTGGAAAGATAGCTTAGCGACAGGAAATGCAAGTCGGTGTACGTGGCGGGAAAGCCACCAAAATCGACGGGCCAACGGCGTTCGGTCAATAAGGCGGACAGTTGTGCGACGTGCCCCTGCTGGATGGCCACCAGCTTGGGAAACTCTTGCTCCAGGGCGGCTTGAGACCGGCTGGACCAGGATGAACAATGTCCGACGTACTGAAGCAGGCTACGACCCAGTTCGATCAGAATCTGATTCAATTTGGCGTTTTGTTGCACGAGCGACATGAGTAATCCAGCAATGTGAGAATGAAACGCGGCCAACGGGGAGATCATCAAGTTACAGAGTCGGACATCCCAGTTGCCCACTTCATTAACCGAATTCCCACATCTTAAACTCTAAAAGAAGGCGTGTGCAGCGTTCCGGGCAACGACGGACAGCGGATTGATCACGATCCCCAAAAATACGACCATTCCGGCAACCAGCATCACATACAGGGCCGGTGACGAACTGGCAGGCATGCGAATTTCAGCAGCACCGGCAGGTCGCAGGTCGATGCACATGGTTTTTGCCACACGCAGGTAGTAGAACAAGCTGATGACCGTATTCAGTCCCCCGGCCCCCAGCACCAGCCACATGAACCAATGAACGTTGGTGGATTCATAGACCGAGGCGAAAATAAAGGCTTTTCCGTAGAATCCGCCCAAGGGGGGGATTCCGACCAGACTGAACATGCAAATCGCCATACAGATCGCCAGGATTGGGGCCTGTTGAGCGACCCCTCGGTAATCATCAATCTCTTCGGAAAAAGTCTGATTCCGAATCAAGGCGACGATCGAGAACGCACCCAGATTCATGAACAGATAAACGCAAAGATAATACAGCAGACCTTCCATCGCCCGCGGCGCACCCTCGGGATGCGTCAACTGGAACGAGGCATCCGATTGGACACTCTGTAAGACCAACAGGGCAGAAACAGCCATCAGCATGTATCCCGCGTGGGCAATTGTCGAATAGGCCAGCATTCGTTTAATGTTCTGTTGCGAGTACGCTGCCAGATTTCCAAACGTCGTCGTGGCGATCGCCAAAATCCCTAATCCCAAACCGACCGACAGCGACAACGAGTTTAATGTGCCGGTCCCGTGTAACCCACTCCCGTATCCCCCAAGACTCATGGTCAAGCGAACCAGCAAGGCAAACGCCGCCGCCTTTGAGCCAATCGACAGAAATCCGCCGACTTCTGCTGGCGCCCCGTGAAAGGCATCCGGACACCAGAAATGGAAGGGGACCAGTGACAATTTAAAGGCAAAGCCGACCGCGATCATTAACAAAGCCAAGACCACGTAGCGGACGGTCGGATCCTGCATCCCGGATCGACCCATAAAGACCGCATCGAAACGAAGAGCTAATTCCGAAAATTCGGCCGTTCCCAACAGACCTGCCAGCAGACTGATCCCGAAGAGCATCACCCCTGCCGAACCCGCACCATAGACCACAAACTTTAATGCGGCCTCGCTGCTCTGGCGACGACCTTTCAGAAAGCCGGTCAACGCATAACTAGGAACGCTCGCCATCTCGATACCGATAAACAGCATCAACAGATGATTGGCACTCGCCATCAACATCATGCCAATGACCGCACCAATCATTAACGAATAAAAATCCGGGGCATCTTCGTCGTCAGGAATCCCCGTCAAGACCGTGAGGGCAACGACGAAGACCAGGAAAAACGCCAGGAAACCACGAAAAAAGATCGAGAATTCATCATGCACTGCCAGTCCAGTAAAAATCTTCGTCGCGACCGCCTCGTTCATCGACAGTTTCCAGAACTGTTGCAGCACCAGAATAAACGAAGTCATTCCCCCGAAGATTGCAAACCAGTGCGTTGGGATCAGTCGATCAAGACTGATCAAGCGCGCGACTAACATCAGGACGATGGTGCACGACAGCACCAGTTCTGGCAGAAAAATCGAGACCGAATCGAAGATCGAAGCCTGCTCGGCGACGCCTCCGTGCAAAAACTGCTGAAAGAGAGCTTGAAAATCCATCGTGTTGACGATCAGGAAAACGGCTTGCGGATAAGGAACAACGAACGCCAGCAACTACGGCAACTGGGATGTTTGAATCATCGAGGCGGCCGTACCGTAAAGTGTCTCGTATGACGAAGCGAGGCTCTCCGTCAAAGCATGGATGGAACCCTGCATCGGCGTAAACAACAGATGAGGGAAAACACCAAACAGAATCGCCATCGCCACCAGGGTGTACCCAATCGCCATTTCACGAGAATTCATCTCGACCAGTGCCTCAGGATGCGGCCCTTTATACTCAGGACCCAGATAAACCCGCTGCATCGTCCAGAGAATATAGCCTGCGGTCAAAATGACCCCGCTCGCGGAAATAATGGCCAGGGTCGGACTGAAATTCCAACAGGCGAGAACCGAGAAGACTTCACCAACGAATCCGCAGAGGCCCGGCAGACCGAGTCCTGCGAAGAAGATCACTGCCGCCAGACCCGCATAGTGCGGCATCAACTGGGCAATACCACCGAATTTGTTGATGTCTCGATGATGCACTCGGTCGTACAAAACACCGACCATAAAGAACATCCCGGTCGAGGAAATTCCGTGGGCGATCATCTGAAACATCGCTGCATTCAGACCCATTTCCCAATATTCCCGACCGATGGTTTTTCCGTCAACGATCTTCCAGACGGCGATCCCCAACAAAACATAACCCATGTGACTGACCGAACTGTAAGCGACCAGACGTTTAAAGTCGGTCTGGGCCATCGCCGCAAAGGCACCGTAGATGATACTGAAGACACCCAGAGCGGCCAAGAAGTAGGCTGCATATTGGGCACCATACGGACAAAGCGGGAAGGCAATCCGGATAATCCCGTAACCACCCATCTTGAGCAGCACACCGGCCAAGATCATGGAAATGGGAGTCGGGGCTTCGACGTGAGCATCCGGCAACCACGTATGAAACGGGAACGATGGCAATTTGATGGCAAAACCGATGAACAGCATGATGAACGCTGCCACCTGCATCGTGGTATCGAAGACATGAGGGGTCACCGTCGATGTCCCCGCAGCGACCCGCGCCAGTTCTAACAGATCAAAGCTGCGATTGCTGTTGAAGTAGAACATCAACATCGCGATCAACATCAGTACCGAACCCGCCAGCGTATACAGGAAGAACTTGATCGCAGCGTATTCACGCCGTGGACCTCCCCAGATACCGATCAGGAAGTACATCGGCAACAACATCACTTCCCAGAAGACATAAAACAGGAAGAAGTCGAGCGACAAAAAGACCCCCATCATCCCGGTTTCCAGGATGAGGAACAGCATCAGGTAACCCTTGACGTTCTTGTCGATGCTCCACGAAGCGAGCATCGAGAGCAGACAGACAAACCCCGTCAACACGACCAGTGGCAGGCTAATTCCGTCGACCCCCAAACTGAAAAATACATTCCAGTTGGCAATCCAGGGTGTGTCAAACTTAAATTGAACGGCGGATTGCTTCACATCGAACTGCATCCAAAGTTGGACGGTCAATGCAAACGTCAGTGCAGTCCCCAGAACACCCCAGTACCGCATGGCTTCTTTCGCTTTGGTATCAAAGCAAACCAACGGAATCGCCCAGACGGCGGGGAGGAACACGATACATGTCAGGAGCGTTTCCGGACTCATGATGAACTCAATTCCCTCAAACGTACTTCCGGCCCTGCGCGGCCGGCAAAATCCAAACGAATTCGGAACCGTCGTCACTACTTCGGAATGGCCGAAAACAGTGCTCCGAACAATGCAATCACACCGACAGCAATCCACATCACATATTGCCGCAAACGTCCTGTCTGCACGACCTTTAATGAGTTGCCAACCGTGTAGGTCACATTACCCACCAGGTTGACCACGCCGTCAACAAAGGTTTCGTCAAAAAATCGGTCCCATTTCGCGGCAATCACCGTGACTTTGGCGGCCCCGTGTAAAATCGTATCCAGCACTCGTCGGTCAAAATCGACGCACCATGCAGAAATCACATGCACCGGTGCCACGAACATCACCTCGTACAGGGCATCAAATCTCCACTTGTCTACCAGGAAATCGTAGACCGAGGAAAACTGCATTCGAATCTGATGCGGATCAACCGCCTTCTTCACGTAGAGCAGGTAAGCCATCGCCATCCCGATCAGTGCCGAAACCAGCGCCAGCATCCCCGCCGTTGCATGCACATGATGAACGTCACTCTCATGCCCCTGATGACTTGGCAACGTCACATGCGACGAACCGACCGAGATGACGCGATTGACCGCAGGAACCGTCTCGCTGTCGACAATCAGTCGATACAACGGACCACCCTCACCACCCCAGGCACAACCGGCTGCCAGAACCGCCAGTACAATCAGTGGCGTCGTCATGATGCGAGGATTTTCGTGGCAGTGCTCGTACACCTCTGCGTCTCGTGGTGCCCCGGCAAACGTCAGGAACCAGAGGCGAAACATGTAAAACGACGTAATCCCCGCTGTAACCAACGGTGTAATGAAAAGCAGGAAATGCCCAGGATTCAATTCACTGTAAGCCATGGCCGAGGCGACGATGGCATCCTTGGAATAAAACCCGGACAGCCCGATGGACGTTCCAGGGATCGCTAAGCCTGCGATCGCAATCACGCCGATCAGCATCGTGTAGGCGGTAATCTTCATCTTGTGCCGCAGTCCACCCATGCGGTTCATGTCCTGAACGTGATGGCAACCCGCGATCACACTTCCCGAACACAAAAACATCAGTGACTTAAAGAAAGCATGAGTGACCAGATGGAATAGAGCGGCTCCCCATCCCGAGACGCCGATGGCGAGCATCATGTAACCGAGCTGACTGATCGTCGAGTAGGCCAGCACACGCTTGATGTCCGTCACGACCACCGCGATCGTGGCGGCGATAAACAGCGTTATACAACCGATGTACGCAATCCCCAGTAACACCTCGGGAGTGAATACCGGATAAAACCGAGCCGCCAGATAAACGCCCGCAGCGACCATGGTTGCCGAGTGAACCAGTGCAGAGACAGGGGTAGGACCCTCCATCGCATCCGGTAGCCACGTCTGCAAGGGGAACTGAGCACTCTTGCCAATACTACCAGCGAAAACTCCCAGACCTGCGGCGACCAGCAACACGTAGCTGATGGTTAATGGCGCACCATTCTTATCGGCCCGTTCTCCCTCAGCGTTACGGAGATAGACTTGCTTGCCATCTTCGGAAACGTCGAGCTTACCGTCATGGCCACGAACCATCGTGAATAAGCCCGCTTCCGCGTGAGCCCCTTCGCCACGATCACCGAATTGGAATGTTCCAAACGACGTCCACAAAATCATCATTCCAATCAGGAAACCAAAGTCCCCGACACGATTCATGATGAAGGCTTTATTCGCAGCGGTGCTCGCTGATTTGCGTTCGATGTAAAAGCCAATCAGCAAATAGCTGGAAAGGCCCACTAGTTCCCAGAAGATGAAGACCTGGAAGATGTTTCCCGCCAACACCAGACCAAGCATCGAAAAGCAAAACAGAGAAAGATACGCGAAAAACCGATGAAATCGACCGGGCCGACTGAAGTGTCCGCCACCGTGCAGATGGACTTCATGGTCTTCATATTCTTCGGTCAGTTCGTCTTTCATGTAGCCGATGGCGAATAGATGAATACAGGTGGCGATGAACGTGACCATCGCAAACATCACCAGCGTCAGACTGTCAATGTACCAGTCGAGCGACACCCGCAATCCGCTGAATCGAGCCAGTTCATAGTACGTCCCGGTCGCATACTTCCGAACGGGTGCTGCGTGTGCATGATCGGCATGAGGATCGTGAGCATGATCTGCATCATCGGCATGAGCGTGAGCATGCTCAGTGTGACCACCCTCACTCTCATCGTCATCGTCATCATCTTCATCTTCTTCATGAGCATTTTCTTCATGCTTGACGGCAGACTGCTCATCGCTGCCAGAAGCATGTGCTGAAGTCCCTGCCACGGCATGGGCATGGTGGTCGGATTCCGTTAACGCAGACCAATTGTTTTGATATCCCCAGAACAGCAGCGCGGACAAGCTGCAGAGGAACCCAAGGCCAATACAGCCCACAGCGCAATACGCAGCCCCCTTATGCAACCGGTGCGATAACCGCAGCCAGTAAATTTCGACGACAAAACCCGCGAGCGGCAACAGCCAAGCTGCCGTCAACAGTAACATCAAAATCTTGCCAGTCGTCTCAGACATAATTCCGTCACTGATTGGTTGCGTCAGAGATCCGTATGCGTACTACCAAATTGATCGGCGAGATACGACTGATATTCAGATCAATCACTTAGATCGCCCACTTCACTATAGTATCACTTAGCCGTGCAGTTCGTTGCCACGGTCCACATCAATCGTCAAATGATTATTGTAAAAATTCAACGCGATCGCCAAGGCGACTGCCGCTTCGGCCGCTGCCAGCACAATCACAAATAAGGCCGTTGCCTGTCCATCCAATCCCAATGGTGTGTAACGCGAGAACGCGACAAAATTGACATTGGAACCGTTCAAAACGAGTTCCACACCCATCAGCACGCCGATCACATTTCTTTTGGTGGCCATACAAACGACGCCGCAGACAAACAGCACCGCTCCCACCATCAAATACGGACTTAAACCGATGTCACCCATGATCCCAATACTCTTTTCCACACCCACCTGTTGTGGTGCAAATCTCGATCAGCCAACGTTCATCGAACCCTCGGGGACAACCCGACGCTTGGCTCGTGCCAGATAGGCCGCACCAATCAGCACAACCAACAAATGAACCGAAACAATTTCAAACGGCAGGAAGTAACCCGAGGCCGAGCCTTTACCGTCCCCCTCTGTCAAATGTCGATCAGGTCGCAAACCCAAAAATCCTAACCCCAGTTGCCGGACGGTTCGCCCCTGCTGTTGCGTTGCCGCAAATTCGGCCTTCGCTCGAGAAGACCCCGTATTCACAAACGATTCGTCCGCCTTTGCAGCCAGATTCATGTCGACGAGATAAGGAGCTGCCGGGACTGCAGGGAGCCTGCCGGAAACTTCCGTCCAATCGACACTACCAATCGACGATACCAACACGAACAACAAAAGAAAGCCCACGGCACCACCAATGATCCCCTCGGCAGGGGATGTCGGTATGGCGTTATACGGCCCGCTTGCGGTGAGCATCACACCAAAGACCAGCAGCACGACCGTTCCGCCGACATAAATTAATAACTGAGCCGCCCCCAGAAAGTCTGCATGCAGCAGAAAAAACAGAGCCGCAACTGAACCAAGTGACACGACCAGCCAAAAGGCCATCCGAACCACGTTATGGGTGGCGACCACAGCCACTGCACCACCACACGCAAGAATCGCAAAGACCCAGAATAGAAGTTGCTCAATCATCGCGCTGCCTCCCGTTGTTCTGCAGCGACGGCGGCTGAAGCTGGAACTCCCAGCGGCAGTGATTTTTCACCGAGTGGCTTACCCACAAACACCGGTCGAGAAAAAGAGGTCGCCAGCACCAAAGGCCAAAGAACCGCCATAACGAACAAGAAACAACTGATCGGAACCAAATACTTCAAACAGGTTGTCATCACCTGATCAATTCGCAGTCGCGGCAACGTCCAGCGAACCCAAATCTGCACAAACACCAGCATGCAGGCCTTGCCGATCAGAATGGCCGCACCAAACACATTCGCCGCGTAGCTCCCCAGCGAGAAACCTTCGATCAAGCCCGAACCCGTTCCGCGCAGATTGTCGATCACCGAGTCAACCATCAGCCCATCATGCCAACCACCCAGAAACAGGATCACAGCCACGGCACTCACCGCAAACATGCTCGAGTATTCTGCCAGGAAGAAAATCGACCAGCGGAACCCGCTGTATTCGGTATGAAACCCAGCCACAAGCTCGCTCTCTGCTTCCGCGAGATCGAAAGGGGCTCGCTTGACGCTGGCGGTGGCTGTGATGAAATAACAAAAGAAGGCGAGAAAAGTGAACGGATCGTGGAAAATAAACCAATTCCAGAGTCCACCTGACTGCATCCGACCAATCACCTGGAAATTCAATGATCCGGCAATCATTAGCGGTATCAGAGCACAGATCGCCATCGGAATTTCATAGCTCACCATTTGAGCCGCTTCACGCATGGCACCGAACAACGCCCACTTCGACCCGCTGGAGTAACCAGCAAGAATAATCCCCAGCACTTCCAGCGACATGAGCGCCAGAATCAGGAACGCACCACATTCGGCCGCAACAGCAACCCAGCCATCTGACAGCGGCAAAACCATGAAGGCCGCAAACGAGGCAATTGTCGCCAGATACGGAGCCATACGGAATACGAGGTTGTCGGCGTCTTTCGGAACCAAGTCTTCTTTCTGAATCAGCTTGATGCCGTCAGCGATGGTTTGCAGCCAACCAAAGCCACCGCCGACGCGGGTGGGACCCAAGCGATCCTGAATACGGCCGGCAACCTTACGTTCCAGCCAGATGTAGAAAACGGGCAACCCGCTGAACAGGCCAAGTAACAGACTGGCGTGAATCAGCGCCGCGACCAGAAACGCGGCCAATAACACAAATTCAGAGCCAGCAGTCATCCGTAACCAGTACGAGATATTGCTGGCCAGAAAATCTTCGAGGGTGATTGCGGCGAACATGCCGTACATGGTTGTATCCATTCCAAAACAAGGCCGCAGTCAGTTACAAGACGGCCTAAGCGGGGCAACTATGCCAGATGGGTATGACTGATTCAAGCGAGCCGATACGCTTTCATCACCATTCCCATGAATGAGAAGAAATTTATTGATTCGAATTCGCGTCGTCAGCACCCCTGTCGCAAGCCAATCCGCAGGAAAATCACGGAAAAAGGAGCGTTTGTTCATGCCAACCCTGATCGCAAACCCAACCCGCATCGAAGCGGTCACCAACAAGACCATTTTGATCGACGAACACATCGGTCGCCTCAAATCCGGGCACCAACAAGTCAGTATTGCTTACCTGCAGTGCCCTGCAGGCTGGATCGAGCCGGGGCAAACACCCACATTTGAAGAGTTCACCCTCGTGATGAAAGGAACGCTGCGAATCACTCACAAAGGTGGCTACATTGACGTGCAGGCCGGACAATCGATCATCACCCATCCAGGGGAATGGGTGCAGTATAGCACTACTGACGCTGAGGGGGCCGATTACGTTGCCGTTTGCCTGCCCGCATTTTCCATGGACGAGGCGCATCGAGATCTGTGACCACTGGTACGTGTGACAATCTCGTCGAAATCTGCCTGAGTTTCACTCGGGTTTACGGCACTGACGCAGCGACATCAGCGCAAATGCGGTCCCGTATTGCTGGTGGTAGTTGTAAAGCGGGTAATCCCACCACGACCCATCCTGTTCCTGATGGCCTAGCAGGATGTGTGCGAGGTGATCCTGGTAGAATGGACGGTCCTTGGTTTGGAGCAGGGGAATTGTTCGGGCCGCGTAATAATGGCCAAAGTAGTAAAAGTAACCCGCGACCTGAAAATGAGATTCATGAGGAACCGGTCGCTTGCGTCCCATGTCGAGCCAGCCATTCCGGCTAATCAGCCGATCCAACCATTCACAACACACAGTATCTTCGATCGAGGTATCACCCCAAACACGCAGCGCCAGGTTACAGGCTTGAGAACGCCCTAAACTCCCTCCGGGTCGATTGATCGGCATCATCGGATGGTTACGCAGATACGTTCCATACAGATAGGTGTTATCTGGTTTTCGCTGAAATTGAACCATTTTCAAGGCGCGATCGACCAGTTTTTCTGGCGGGTTGACGCCGATTCGCCGCGCATCGTCAAAGGCGATCAACACCGCCGCATTCACAAAACTCGTCGACGACGAAGCGGGACGCTGTGTTCCCGCGGCAAAATCATAATAGCCCCAGCCCCCCTCGGCTGACTCGTACTTGCCGAGCTTTTCAAATTGTTCGCGGATCAATCCGGCGATCTTTTCGCGTCGAGCAGGATCCTCGGGCAGACGACCATGCATTCCGACCAAGGCCTGAATTCCATAAGTGTGGGTCCAGACGTTATAGATCAATGTCGGCTGATCGCGCCGGACGACGGAAAGCTGCTCGAACAAAAACGCCTCGCCCCGCTCAATCGCGCGACTGAGTGCCGGCTCTTTTCCCTCATCCAACTCGATTAACGACGAGACACACAGTGCCGTCACTGCCGTGCGGAAGGCATGGTGCGAACCAATCCCCGCCATAATATTCAGGTCTTTCGTCCGCTCGGCTGACCCCCAGGAACCATCGCGATTCTGGTCTTTGATCAAAAACTCAACCCCCCGCGCGATCGCTCCCTCCAGTTGTTCCGAGCGGATGGGATCGGGTGGTGAGGGATGCAGGTTGGGTGGTGTCCTGGGGATTTCCGCGATTTCCGTCGCGACGGCAGCGACCGGTGGGACCGATTCAGACTTGAGCTGCAGATCCCGCTCAGTCTGCGCCATGGCAACAAACCGGGGCGAAACCATCAACAGCAGCAAAACGAACAGTATTCGCATCATGGCCGGTTTCCCTTGCAGTAACGAACGGGGATTCGATTGGGTGTGTGCTTAAGGCCGGGTTGCCAGAATTTCCGCGCCCCCCTTGAGCCCGCTCAGAACCTCGGTCTTCCCTCCAGTGACCTCTCCCGTTTCAATGGTCGTTTTCACTGGCCCCTGATTCGTCACCAAAAAGACGTACGACTGGTCACTCCCTTCATCGTGGAAAATGGCAGGGGTCTGCACGAGAACCGCATGCTCGTTGCGATAGGTGACAAAACGGGTCGTCGCGGTCATCCCCGGCACAATTCGCTTTTCGCCTGCGGGAATGTCGAGGGCAATTCGGGCATCGAAATGCCCTGCCGCGCGAGGGACCTGGGAAAGGCTGGCCAGACGTGCGTTCAGTTTTAGTACGGGAAATCCGGTGGGGACCGCCCGGCCCGTCAGATCGACTTTCAGCGAATGCAGGTCTTTTTCTTCGACATCCGCCCGCACGAACAGCGGTTGTGCGGAAATGAGTGTCATGACCACTTCTTTGGGTTGAATCACGCCATGCCGCCGCAAACGGCCCGTCACCGTCGCGGTATTCCATTGTCCCCGCTCGGCCTGACCATGGTAGACGATCCCCGCTTGAGCGGCCCGCAAGTTCATCGCCGTACGGTCCTCTTGCAACTGCTGGAACCGTTCTTCCAGTCGCACTCGTTCAGTCTCTTGTTTTTGCAGCGCCAGTCGCTTCTGGTTCAGTTCCAGCGGCAGGGATCCCATCGCTTTTTTCCAGGCGAGCCGTTGCTTTTCGAGACCCGTTTTCATCGCCTGTTCACGGCGTGGCCGGTCGAGTGTTTTCTCGCGTTCCTGCTGTAATCGAAGCGATTCCAGGCCAAATTCGATCTGTTCGATCTCGTTTTTCTGTCGCTTCAAGATGATCTCTTCGGTTTCCTCCGTCAGATCCTTGTCGCGATACATCTTCTGCAGTTGTTTGAATTCTTCGCGCGAGTATTCCAGCATCTGCATCCGCGACTTCAGCAAAAAGTCCGCCGACTTTAACTGTTGTTGACGTTCGATGTCGTTGTACCGCTGAAAGTCTTCCTCCGAAATCTGCTTGTCACGATCGGTTGCCGCCAGATTCAAGGGGAGCGATTGTTCCAAAAGGGGCAACTCATCCCGAGCCAGCTTCAAAGTGATCTCGGCCAATTCCCGTTCCAGTTGCAGGTCACTCAAGGCCTGATCGATTTTTGTCGTATCAAGTTCCAGCAGCAGATCTCCGGCTTTGACTTCGGTTCCGTGAGCCACCGCAGACTTCACCGTCAGCGGGCTGGACCAGGATTTCGCATCAATCGAAATCTCGGTCGTCTGCTCAGCCTCGATCGTCCCCTTCAAGGTCACCTCGATGACAACCCTCCCCGTCTCGACCTTCAGGCGAGCAGGCTCGGTCGCATTCCCGACAGCAGGTTTGACCGTCTCTTGCGAATTCACGGCACGGGCTGATGACCAAAAGAGCAAACTTGCCGAGCAGGCGATGATCGAGAACCAGCAGAGGGTTCGATTCATAACGAAAACCTTCCGTCTCAGAGGATGTTTCAGAGAATGTTTGAGTGTGAAAATCGCTCGGTGTACCACCGAAAGAGTGACCGGAAACAGTGTGTAAAATCCTCGGGATCGCGAGTGAGCATCGCTTCGATCTCGGCGAGCGAATAAAAATCTCCGGAAAGAATCTCGCCGGGATCAAATGTCGGGGGCTCGTCCGTCACCGCACGATAGAGCCCACTGTGCTCGAACGAGGTCATCGCCCCTGCCGCAGGAAAGATCCCTAAAAATTCGACGGTCGCTTTTAAGCCAAGCTCTTCTTCAAGTTCCCGTACCGCAGCCGTCGCGTAGTCTTCACCCGCACTCAGGTGCCCCGAGGCGGACGAAGTACACTTCAGCGGCGCCTCGTCTTTCGTTGCCGAGCGGCGATGCACCAGCAATTCACCTCGTGAATTGAACACGAAAATATGGACCGCACGGTGCAGCCAGTGATTGGCATGAACCACCGAACGGGGTGACTGAAAGAGGACTCGATCCTCTTGGTCAACCACATCGAACATCTCTTCCATCATGTTGAATTCAACCCTTCGCACCCAGGAATCACGGATTCAGACCAAGGTGGCATCCCGAGCATTTGAGGACGAGATTGCAGACATCTCGCAAACCCGACTGCAGCCCCCCAACAAACAATCGTCACAACGGTCGCGCCGATCACTTGTTCAGGCCAGGCCAAGCCAAGTCCATTCTCAAGCGGCATACGGCTGAATGACGTGTTGATCCATTCGCTGCGCGATTTCGGTCAAGCGTTCCAGTTCACCACCCCCCACTTCGGCGGTGGCCCAACCAGAATAACCAATCTCTTTCAAGGATTTCAGTACGGCTGGCCAGTCGCAATCTCCGTCGCCGATTTCCACACCGAATCCCGCCCCTTTGCCTTTTTCGTTCGCGATTTTGCGGCTGAATTCCTTGATGTCCAGCTTACCGATTCGCGATCCCAAGGTCTGGATCCAGTGTTCAGGCCAGCCATAATTCACGATATTGCCGACATCAAAGTAGGATCCCACCATCGGACTTTGAAACTCGTCAATGTACCGCGCCATCTCGACCGGGCTGAGCAGGAAATTGTTCCAGACGTTTTCAAACAGGATTTTGATCCCGAGTTCGGTCGCCAGCGGAATACATTTTTTGATCTCAGCCTGTGAACGGTGATAGGCCGCTTCGTACGAGATTTCTTTGTTCACGACGGCAGGAACAAGCAGGACCGTGGTTCCGCCGTAGATTTTCGTCTCACGCAAACACTTTTGCAGGACTGTCACCCCTTGGGCTCGGACTGCAGGGTCGGGGCTGCTGAGTGGCTGGCCCCAGTGGACATAATCGACCATCCCATGCACGATCAGCCCGGATTCACTCATCGCTCGCTTGACCTCGTCGACCGGTTGATCGCTGTCGACATCAATCCCTTCAAAGCCAGCCGCTTTCGCCAGCTTGAACTTGTCAACCAGCGAACCTTTCCCCCCGACCATACTCAGCTTGAGCGCCTTCCGCAGGCGAGGTTTTTCCTCGGCCGCGATGGCAGTCTGGCTGGAAAGGGCCAGCAATCCCGCTGTGGCCGCCAGGCCGGCTGTGTTCAGGAATTCACGACGGTCGAGTCTCTGAGGCATGGTTGCTTCCAATTCAAGGGTTCCGCAATTTGGACCAATGCAGTTTAGCAATTACTTTCGTCCGATACAGTACAGATAGCGGTCCGTCCTGAGAAACATTCGCCCCTCCGAAAATGCGGGGGTGGCATTGCAAGTTCCGGCATCTTCATCGACCGTGTTCTTCGCCACCGATTCGAATTGCGGTTTGGCCGCATAGACATACGTCCCGTTTTCACGTGATGCGGCGTACAGTCGGCCGTTGGCGAACACGACCGAAGCATACAATTGTCCGGCATCGGCCAGTCGCTCTTTGTAAACTTGCTCGCCATCTGCGGTCCGCACGCAATACGCGATTCCCCGATCACTGACCCAATACAGATGATCCTCCACCAGGAGAGGTGAGGTAACGTACGAGCCGAAATCTTTTCGCCAGACCGTGTGGGTTTTGGTGACATCATCGCGGCCACCCGCCCGAACGGCGACCGCCCCCCCTTGACGCCCACCAATTGCATAGACGATCCCCTCGCGGGCGACCAGTGTCGGACAGATCGCCCCTTCCTTGATCCCTTCACTAAACCAGAGAAATTCGCCGGTTGCGGGGTCAATTCCCCAGAGTTCATAAGGGACACTGGCGACAAGTTCCTGTTTCCCGTCAGGAAGATCGACCAGGATGGGTGAGCTCCAACATCCTTCAAAGCCATCCGCTTCCGTTTTCCAAATCTGCTTCCCTGTTTCCTGATCGAGCGCGACCAGCGCTTTTCCTTCGGCAAACGCGGGGACAATGACCGAGTTCTGATACAGCATCACACTGGTCCCTTGACCCCACCCCATCTGGGCTGACCCAGACCCGACACTCGTCTGCCAAAGTTGCTTGCCGTTGAGATCGAAGGCGAGCACCCCTGCTTTTCCGAAAAAGACGTACACCCGTTTGCCATCGGTGGCCGGGGTACTCGTCGCATACCCGTGGCTTTGAATGAATCCTTGATAGCGATCTTCGTCAGCGGTCCCCTTGACTGCGGCCTCCCATAAAACTTTGCCATCGGCTCGATTCAGGCAGACCAAGACTCGTTCCAGTCGCGCCAGTTCCCCCGGTGCCGATTTATCAACCCCGTATCCTCG
>Ga0114978_10000400_pt1 | contig 36181 bp, 32 predicted proteins | sample S_140212_EF_Meta_FD_87027 | JGI IMG/M metagenome (GOLD analysis project Ga0114978, IMG submission 87027) | Freshwater microbial communities from Lake Simoncouche, Canada to study carbon cycling - S_140212_EF_MetaG | ecosystem: Environmental > Aquatic > Freshwater > Lake | place: Lake...
CCGCTATTGCGCGGCCGCCTCCTTGGAGCGCTTCTCCCAGGTCGGCCAATCAGGCAGGCATTTCATAACTTGCGGAACGAGTCCGCTCAGCAGTTCCGTTGCGTCTTGCTTAAACGGCTCGAGCAGCGAGTCGTCGGCGTTCTTCACGAGCCCCGACTTCGTCAGCTGGATCTTGCAGTAATAGGCGTAACGGTCGGTCAGGTTGAAGGCGAGCGTGCGAACGTCGTAACTGGTTCGAGCGGTCTGGCCATTGGCGATGAAGAAGTATCCACCGACTTGTCGAACGGTGGGCTTCTTTGGATCCTGAAACTCGACGGTGGTCACAGCGATGTCGCCCTTGGGCAGCGTGACCTGTTCGACTTCAGCAGTAACGGGGTCGGTGATCGAGGTCGACATGTACCCCGAACTCGGCGCGCCCGCGAGCGCACGCCATCCGCGACGATCGAGATCAATGGTCACGCCTTCGGAGTTGCGCGTGAGCGAAAGTCCGCCGACTGCCCAACAACGCTCGGGGATGTGCGGCACCGCGTCGATCGTTCCCGTGTAGTAGGCGACATGGACATGCACGACGCCCTTCGAAGGATTACCGTCGACTGCGTACATGCGATCGAGATAGCGGCGCGTGCCGAGTTCCTCGATGAGCGCGTCACTGAACACCGCATCCGAACCAACGCGCTCCCAGCGCCCGATCTTGTTCGGAATCGAATCGAGCGGGCGACGAAGGTCTACCGGCTCCTTCAGCAAATGAATGTTTAACTGCGCCACCAAGAACCGGAAGCCGACTGCTCCAACGATGAGAATCGCGAGCGCGGCAAAGTAGGCCTTGAGCGAGGAGCGTTCAAGAAGCACTGGATGCTCCTGAATTCTCCGCTGGTTTGCGGGTGACATCCTCGACGAACAGATTCCTGAGGAACCACATGATGCCGAGATAGAGCAACAGCGCAGGCACCAGCCACACGAGCCCGACGAAGCTGTGGAAATCGCCCGCCGCGAAGTTCGCGTTCCAGAGCGAGAGCAAGCCAAGCGAGTACACGCGCAGCACATTCACGCCGATGGCAACAGGAATGCCGGCCGCGACCAGGGCCACGCGCTGCCAAACTTTCGGCAAGCCCGTGTAGGCGATCGCTACGCCGAGCGCGAGAAACGCAACCAACATCCGCATTCCCGAGCAGGCTTCGGCGACATTGAGCTGTGTCGGTAAGCCATTGACGAAGACGGTGAGCACATTGCCGCTGCGCTCGACATCGACACCGGTAATCGACAGCAGCGCATGCGCGCCAACGGCCGACCAGTCCTGCATCCTTTCAGTCACCAACTGCAGCAGACGCTCGCTCACCGACTGCCCGAAGGCAATCCAGTAGATGATCGGAAACAGCAGGATCTTGGTTATGCGGGTGCCGAGAACAAGAAGCGTCAAGCCAATCAGCGTGAGACCCGCCGAGAGACCGCGGGCGTTGTGGTGCAGGACGAACCAGGCGGGGCCGAAGGTCGTCGCGACATACGCGCCGACTCCCAGCAGCACGAGTGGAATGCCCAACCAACACGCTTTGGCCGGTGCCAACAGCAGTTCTTGGCGCCTCGTTGCGATGAAGTATCCCGAGATCGCCGGCACGAACAGGGTGTGACCCCAGTCGGCGGGTTCATCGAGCGCCCATTTCACTTGGGTGGAGAAGAAGACCCAAAACACGGTCACAAACGCCGCCAAAAGCAACAATCCCGCGCCCAGCAATTGTGGCGGCGCCAATGCCACCACTGACGGCCGCGCACGCGCAGCGTCTGACGGCATCTTGGGCTCGAGGCCCTGAGGCTGTTCCTTATTGATGGCGCTCATGCATCACAGTCCGAATGATCCACCCGCCGACACCAGCCAACGCCAGCCATCGCCGATCGACGCCCCCTACGCCCGCGCCATCCAATCACCCGAGCGCGCTTCAAGCCACCCTTGGGGGTGGGGGCTACGAAGCGCGCCGCGCGATGGTTCGACATTTCTGAAATTCTGGCGTTCATGCGCTCTGTGCTCTTTTTTGGGCGCAACGCAAACCCGATCGACCCGTCCAGCCAACAGCAACCGCTCCCCGTGGATGTCAGTTGAAAGTACCTGGCGGTGGGCCGAACACATCGTTTCCGAAGTTACGGTCGAGCAGGAAGCCGAAGCCGTAGGTCATGCGGAAGCCGTTGCGGATAACCGCCAACGGCGTCGCAAAGAAGTTGGTGCCGATGATCACATGATCGTTGGCCTGCATGTAGATATCCGGCTCGGAACGATTTCGAATCGCAGCCAAGTCAATACGCATCGTGGCCTCACGGTCATTGCCCAACATGCGCACGAGGTCGACACGGTTGGGGATGGCCGTCGGTGACAGACCGCCCGCCGCAGACACAAACCGGCTCAGGGTGAGGCGCCCGTTGGTGTTCTGTAGCTCATACACGCCGATGCGATTGATCTCGCCATCGATGTAGAGGAAGCCTGTTTCAGGCGGCTCGACATAGATGATGTCGCCGGGACGGATCACCACATTGAGGTTCGGATCGCCTTCGACGAAGCGCTGGTAGTCGACTTCGATGATGCGAGTCGCATACATCGATGGCGCTGCGGCAGCAGTCGTACGGGTCGCGCGCTCGCTCGGGGTGCGATTCGGTGAGCCGCGCTTCCAACGACCGAGGGTCTCATCGAAGTAGAAGCCGCTGGTCGGCGTTGGCTTCGCGGCGTCGCTAGCCTTCGGCTCAGCGAGGTCATCGACATCGACGGTCGGCTTGGCGTCGTCCTGAACCACGCGATGAACTTCGCCCACCATGCCCGGAGCCGCCTTTACTGGCGCGATCATTTCCGGAGCATCCTTCGGGGCTTCAGCTGGAGTGGTAGCGGCTGGTTTCGCAGGCGCGCCCGATCCGAGCTGGTTGATCAAATCGTCGATGTTTCCGGCATCAGGCTTCGGCTCGGTTCCGATCGGCACCCGCGGCTCACGATCAGCCTGCGGCTGGGGATAGATTGGCTTCAGTGTGTCGTCGAGCGGCGCAGCGCGAATGATCTTGACCCGCTGCGTTGTCGGAAGCGTTCCTCCGGCAAGCGCGATCGCCTCGGACAGGCGGAAATCAGGGCGCTCGAGCGTAAACACGCCCGTCTCGCCAACCGAGCCCGAGATGGAGAACTGGAAACTCTGGCCCTTGAGCAGCGAAACCTGCACGACTGGATTGGCGATCAGCCGTCCAACCTTGGCTTCGATCTCGTGTTGAAATTCCTCGATGGTCAGACCTGCGGCCGCGACATCTCCGACTTCCTTGAGTCGGATGTTGCCGGTCTGGTCAATCAGGAGTTGCTCGCTTTCCTGCTGGCCAGGCGTCACGAGTTCAAACACATCGACGCGCACGATGTCGCCTGGCGCGAGTCGGTACTTCAACTCGCCGGGCACAAGATCCTCGGGCGAAGGCGGGACTACCGCCGTGCCCGCAGCACCTTGACGCTCAATCACATCGAGGCGCGAGAGAATCGGCATCGTTGTGGGCGTGGTTTCGAAGTAGCCGGTGCGACTTGGATCCATCCATGAATCGACTTCGCAGCCGAGCAAGGAGGAAATGAGCGCCGACGCAACGACAGCTCTCCCGATCGACGAGACAAAACGCCTCGATGAAAGTGAGTCGCAAGCGATGACACGAGTGAGTTGGCAGACTTCTTGGGTCGGGTGCACGATCAGGACTCCGGACTTTGCCGATGAAACGCACCAAGCCATCCACCTGGAGGGACTTAGAGCGCGTGCGTTCCTTATCGGCTCGCATGCAGTCCGAATTTGAGGAATACCCAAGGACTTATTGGTTGAGCGCGCGCAACAGCACCGCCATGCGTGCCGCGACGCCACAGGAAACCTGGGCCATGATCAGGCTGTCGTTGGAATCTTCGGCCACTTCGCCGTCGATTTCGACCCCGCGGTTGACCGGACCGGGATGCAAGATGGGCGCGCCCGTGCGCATCCGCTTGCGTCGAGCCTCGGTGAGGCCGTAAGTGGCGCGGTAGTCAGGGGCCACCCCGCTTCCCGCCGCACGCTCAAGCTGAACGCGCAACATCATGATCGCGTCCATTTCGCCGATGATCGCGTCAAAATCATGCGCGATGGTGATCGAGCCAGCGCCGCGAGCAAGGTGTTCGAAGCCCATCGGCAGCAAAGATGGCGGTCCAACGGCGACTACATGAGCGCCGAGCGCGACCAAAGCATGAGTCGAGGAGCGGGCGACACGGCTATTGGCGATGTCACCCACGATGGCGACCCGCTTGCCCGCGAGATCGCCCAACCGCAGGCGCAAAGCGAGCATGTCGAGAATTGCCTGGGTCGGATGCTCGTGACGCCCATCGCCAGCGTTGATGACCGGGCAGGCGACATGTTTGGCCACCAGGGCCGCACCGCCAGCGATCGATGTGCGAACGACCATGGCGTCAACGCCCATCGCCTCAATGTTGCGCGCGGAGTCGACGAGCGACTCGCCCTTGGAAGTACTCGAACCGCTCGCGCCGAGATTGACCACATCGGCACCGAGGCGCTTGGCGGCGATCTCGAAGCTCACGCGAGTACGGGTGGAGTCCTCGAAAAAAAGGTTGGCGATGACGCGCCCGCGCAGCCGCTCTTCCGGCGGCGCATCACCGACAGCCGCGGGCAGCAGCCGTTGGGCGCGGTCGATGATCGCGCGAAGATCGGAAAGAACAAGCCCCTCGATCGCGAGGAAATCGCGCGAGGAGCTCGAGAGGTCACAACCGTGGGTTCGCTGAATAAGCCGCACGACCCGAGCATATCACGGCTCGGATCGTGCGGCATCCTGCTTGTTCAGATCATCGATGGCTCAGTCGGCAACGGCCGCAAAGGCGCGCTCGTCGAGGAGTTCGATCGGAAGGAAAGTCTCGGTCATCACGCCGGTCGCGAGGTCCTTGACTTCGACCTTGACCCGGTAGTTTCCAACCGCGAGGCTGCTCGTGATCGGGATGATCTCGCCGAGGAAGAACTCGCAGCGCGGCGCGTCGGCGGCGTCGACCACATCGGTCCACTCGGGAGTACGCGACCAGGCAACCATGTTTCCCTTCGACGAATCGGCGGGCACAATAGAGACGCGGGTGGACAAGCGGGTCGTCCACTTGCCGTTCTCGAGATGGCTCTTGAAGCCGTCGAGCTCGCTGTAGACGATGACGCGGCTGTTGGCGCCGGCGAGGAAGCGGCGGTGCTGCATCGGAGCGTAGTCGCCGAAACCGACGACCTTGGTGCAGAGATCCATGTGGGGAATGGTCAGCGATGGCTCGCCAGTGAGCGCCGCGACCAGTGCCTGACGCGTCGGCGCATCAACCTTGGTGGCTCCGTCACGGAAAGAGCGGCCGAGAGCCGCGAATCCAGCGTGGACCGCGACGATGCGATCGCGCTCGTCTTGAAGCAAATCAGAGCCGAAGCCCTCGGGAAGATCGATGTCGGGATTCGACACCGCAAGCGACGAGTAGATGAACCAGACCCGCATCGGATCAAGCGAGCTCGCGCCAGTGTTGGCGAAGGCGTTGGCGAGAAGCTTCGAGAGCTGCATCGGATCGGTGGGGATCTCCTGCGCGACCTGAACGCCGGTGTTTGCACCGGTGTTTGCACTCGTGTTCGCACCGGTGTTCGCAGCCGTATTGGTGTTGAAATTGGTGTTGTTGGTCGACCGAGCCGTCGCGATTGCGTTGGCGTTCCCGTTGTTCTGGGTCGAGTTCCACGGCGGGTTGCCGAAGGTCGCGGGCGCCGCGGCCATGACGGGGTTGGGCTGCCAATCCATCATCGTCGGCTTGCCGTTGGGCAGGTAGGTCTTGATCTTCGGCTCGACCGACGCCATGCGGAAGCCGTTCCAAGTCGCAGGCAATGTGCCGGCGGCGGCGTCAGCCTGAGTCGTGTCAGCGGCGAGGACATTCGCGCTCGTGCTCGCGTTCTTGGCGAACTTCTGCGATGAAGTACCAGTGTATTTTCGCTGATTGGACATCGTCGCCAGTGCCGCGCGATCATTGTCGACGGTGGCGGCGAGATTCTGAATCACAGTGGAATCAGCCTCAGTCGTGGCACTGTCTGGGCCACGCGCCGAAAGCTGTCCCTTGCCGAGCGCCGCGTTCTTGGCCGCGTTCTTGTCAGCAATCGTGGTGTTGGTGCCGTCGCTGCGACGCTGCGCGGTGCGCTGCTCGTTGGTCTTGGCTCCCGCGCTGCAACCGATGGCCGTCAACGACCAGCTGCCCATCACCACCAGCGATCCGCAGGTGACGAGGGAGAACATGAAGTCGCGCGTGCACGGATGAACTGCGGGATGAAGCGCGGAGTTCGAGCGGCGGGTGAGGGAAGAATCGGTTTTTGCAAGCGTGTCCATGCGTGGCTCCTCGTCGTTGAAATCGGTCGTCCTGACCATCCGCGCTCCGCTCGTTCCATCCTTGGAACGATCGAATGAGCGCGATGGCGCCGTGCCGTGACAAGACACCTCAGCTGCTACGGCTTTCGAATCCGACGATTCATCGGAGCAACTGCACGAGGTTCCGCAGAATTTAGGGCACCGTAATATCGCCCGCGCTCGAGCCCAAGGATCGTTGGGTGGTCGATCAGCGGCGAGAATTGCCGACTGCGAGCATTGTGCTCATCCCCATGGCGAAGGCCTCAAGCGTGCGCGGCAACTCCCCTGCGAGGCCAGACTTGGAGCGCCGATCGAGATCGATCGCCTCGCGAAAAAGCTGCGCGGCTCGGGTAGATCCAAGGATTTTTGCCGCACGAATGGTCGGCGCCTGCGACGGACCCCAAAGTTTCACCTGCTTGGCCACGACGCCCTCGGCCGTACCCTCGCCCAGCAGCCGAGCCGCATCGTGGAGCTTTCGGGAGAGATCGACGATCGACCAAATGAGAAGTTGCTCAGGCGCCTGCGAAATCTCGATGAGTTCGCGCACTTTGCGGATGGCCGCGGCCGGATTGCCGGCAAGGAGCGCCTCTTGAATCTCCCAAGCGGCCTCTTCGCGCGTCTGCCCAGTGAGCGCGGTGACCAGGGCCTTGGTCACGCGGCGCTTGGGCTCGGGTTCAGTGGCGAGATAGGCAGCAAACTTCGCCAATTCGCTGTCGAGACGGGCGAGATCATTGCCAACGCGTTCGACGAGCGCGTCGGCGGCATCGGCGTCGATGGGCAGGGAATAGTGCTTTTGTGCGCGGGCGCCGCACCAGCGCTTGGCATCGTCGATGCTGGGCGGGTCGCACTTCAGGACCGCGCCGACCGCCGACACCATCTTGTCGAGGTTGCCCGGACGCCAACTGTCGGCGCGCAGAACGAGCGTCGCCTCCTGCATGGGAGCCTGGGCATAACGCTCGAGAGCGCGGCGGGCGTCCTCGTTGGCGACGAACTGCTCGGCCTTGTCCACCACCACGAACTTGTGAGCCGCCAACAGACCGAAAGTGCGCAGTTCGTCGAGCAAATCGACGGTTCTGACCGTGGCGCCATCCAAGTCAAAGCGCGAAACCTCGCCAAACTGCTCGTTCAGCGCGGCGTGAAAGCGCCGCAGTCGCTCCACGATCAGAAAGGAGTCCTTTCCGTGCAGGATCACGATGCGCATCGAGGCTGTGAGTGGTTCGGCCATCGGGTTGGGTTCAGGGGGGGCGCATGGTAGATCGCCGTGGCATAGGATGCGCCAATGCTGTCGCTCGTTGTTGTGAGAGGACCCGATCGAGGCCGCGTATTCCCGCTTGCAGAGCGTGAGCCGCAGCTCGTGGGACGCTCCACCGAGGCGCTTGATCTGACCGATCCGTCGATCAGCAGGCGCCATGCCGAACTCACACCCGATGGAGGACGCTGGACGCTGCGCGACCTTGCCAGCCGCCACGGTTCCTTCGTGAACGGAATTCGGATCTCTGGCGCGGTCGGAGTCGGCGTCGGCGACCGCCTTCGTTGCGGCGACAGCGAGTTTCTCCTCGTCCAAGAAGGTCTCGCGCCCGCGCGGGCGGCCGATGCGGGCGAGACGCACGCCCGCCGAATCCGCGAGGCCGGTGACGGCGCGCACCGTGCCGACGAGTCCGCCGTGGCCATGCAGCTGCTTTCACGCGCGGCCGAGCCGACCGACGCCGACACGCTGCTCGGCGAGTGCGCGCGCATGATCGCCGCCCAACTTGGTTGCACCTGCGTGGCGCTGCGGGCGACCGACGCACGGCTCGCCGACTTCGTGGCGCCGTCGCACACCGGCATCGCCGTGCCCTCGGCTCCGTTGGCACTGGTCCGCCAGAGCATCATCGACGGCGAAATTTTGGCCGCCAGCGACGGCGCTCTCTCGCTGATCGTGCCGTTCGGCGCGGCGGGCGGAACGCGCGGCGCATTCGTGCTCCAGCGCACCGATCTGGCCGCGCCCACCGAGCGCGAGGTCGCGACCGCTGCGCGCGCCGCCGAGGTCGCCACCCTCGCCCTCGCCGCCCGCGGTCATCGCGAGTCCCATTCGTCGCAGGAGCGCCTCGCGCTCATTGGCGAGACGGTCGCGAGCCTGAGCCACTCGATCAAGAACATCCTGCAAGGGCTGCGTTTCGGCGCCGACGCCGTGGATCTTTCGCTTTCGCGCGGAGAACTCGCCAAAGCGCAGGAAGGCTGGCCGGTCCTTCAGCGCAACCTCGACCGCATCCACTCCTTGGTTCTGAACATGCTGGCCTGGGCGAAGGCGCGGCCGCTGGAGCCGGAGGAGTGCGATCTGAACGAGCTCCTGCGCGAGGTCTGCGAGCTGCTCACACCCGCCGCGGGCCGGCGCAGGGTGGGAATCGTGCTTGATCTCGATCCGCGGCTTCCGCTTGCATCCATCGACGCGCCCGCCGTGCATCAAGCGGTCACAAATCTGGTGCTCAACGCCGTCGAGGCTGCGCCCGAACACACCGGCGTCGTCACCATCGCCTCTCGCCACCATCGGGCCAGCGACGAGGCCAGCGACGAGGTCGCGGTGACCGTCCGCGACAACGGCGCTGGAATTCCCGACTCGATCCGTCCTCGCCTGTTTGAGCCATTTGTTTCGTCCAAGGGCCAGCGCGGCACCGGACTTGGCCTTGCGGTCGCACGCAAGATCGCTGAACGCCACGGCGGCCGCATCGAGGTGGTGGCGAGTTCGGCGGGCGGAACCGAGATTGCCCTGCGATTTCCCGCCTCCAACGAGCACGCCGACCCAGGAGAAACCCGAGCTCCGCGAGGAGTGGCGCCGTCGGATTTCGGCTGGCGCTTCGAGTGACACCGACTCTCACTGCGCGGTCTTCGCAAAGAAAGTTCGGAAACGATTGCGAAGTCATACCCCCTGCTTGCCGATCAACGGGCGACCGATACGATCCCGCCGCTGTGTGGATGGCGTCACGACAAGCGCACTCGCGCAAGAAATGCCGCCGCCACCCATCAGCCTGAACAATCCGGTTCAACGCGGCAGACCCTTCCCGAGCGCTCGACGCTCAAGACCTGACTGAGGCCCCAGCGCATGCATTCTTCCCTCGACGCGCATCTGCCGCACATCATCTCCAGCCTTCCCCCCGATCGGCGCCATGAGGTGCTGAACGCGGTGAACTACCAGCGCACCCGTGAGATGACCATTGATGAACTCCTGCTCGAGAACCGAGTTGTGTTTCTCATTGGCGAGATCAACTACTCGTCCGCCGCGCGCGTGATGATGCAGATGCTCTACCTTGAGAACCAGAAGAAGGGTCAGGACATCAACTTCTACATCAACTCGCCAGGCGGCTCGGTGGACGACACCCTCGCCGTGTACGACACGATGCAGTTCATCTCCTCCGATGTTTCGACCTTCTGCGTCGGCCGCGCCTATTCGGGCGGAGCCGTGCTGCTTGCCGCCGGCCACCCGGGCAAGCGCATCATCCTGCCCCACGCGAAGGTCATGATCCACCAGCCCCTCGGCGGCGTGACGGGACAGACCACCGACATTCAGATTCAGGCTGAGCACATCACCAAGATGAAGCGCACCCTCAACGAAATCCTGGCGCGGCACTGCGGCCAGCCGTTCGAGCGCATCGCGAAGGATGTCGAACGCGATAAGTTTTTCAGCGCAGAGGAGGCGAAGGCCTATGGCCTCGTCGACGATGTTGCCACGTTCCCCGACAAGTCGAAGAAGTAAGCGCCCGTCAAACCACGCTCCAGAAACGAGACGTTTTCAATGCCTCTAGTTCCCATCGTCATCGAGAAGACCGGCCGCGGCGAGCGCGCCTACGACATCTACTCGCGGCTCCTCAACGACCGCATCATCTTTCTCGGCGGACCCGTGTCCGACCAGATGGCGAATCTCATCGTCGCCCAGTTGCTGTTTCTTGCCAACGAGGATCCGCGCGCGGATATCTCGCTGTATGTGAATAGCCCGGGTGGCAGTGTGACCGCAGGTTTGGGCATCGTCGACACGATGAACTTCATTCCCTGCGCGGTTTCAACCTACATCATCGGATGCGCGGCGAGCATGGGCTCGGTGATCGCATGTTCGGGAGCAAAGGGCAAACGCTACACGCTGCCCAACTCGGAGAACCTCATGCACCAGCCGCTGCTCGGCGGCGTGCTCGAGGGCCAAGCGACCGACCTCGAGATCGAGGCGCGTCACATCCTGCGCATGCGCGACCAGTTGTATGGCATCTACGCCAACGCGACTGGCCAGACCATCGAGAAGATTGGTGAGGATTGCGAGCGCAACCTCTGGCTGACCTCGAAGGAAATGCTTGCGTACGGCCTGGTTGATCAGGTGCTCGAGAAGCTTCCGATCAAGCCGCCTTCCGCCAAGCGCGAAATCGATTGATCGTGCAACAGTCAAACAACAAGCCACCCGCCTTTCGGCGGGTGGCTTTCTTTTTGGCAGGTGTTCCGAAGACTCAGCTCGCGTCCGCAAGTTCCCACGACAATTGCAGCGTGCACGGCACGGGCGGATGTGTCAGCACGATTCGGTGGCACTGGAACTCGGAGAGATCGAAGCCGAGTTTCGCGGCGCTGCGGCGGCAAAGCTCCGCATAGGTTTGACTTGATTTCGGCGCGATTTCGGCGATGTGCAGCGAGTTCGGGTTGGTCACCTTCGACTCGAGCGTGAGGCGAAGCCGTTCGCGCTGGAACCGCGAGCGGTGCGCGACAACGCCATTGGCAAAGAGGACCGCGCTGAGTTCTCCCACGCGCCCGATGCTGCGGTGGAGCATGATGTCGAGCACGGCGACGGTGGTGGGAACGGTGATTGGCATCGAAAGCTCGCAACGCGTCTCGGTACCACTCTTCACCAGCGGTCCGACGGCGTGGGCGAACTCGGCGAAACTCACCGTGAGCGGGTCGGTGCGCGATGCCGTCCGCCCCACGAAGTCGTACGCGCCAGAGAGGTCGCCACGAGGTCCGACTTCGGTGTCGAGTAACGAAGGTGACGAAAGATCCTCGACCATTGGCCCGCGCCCAGATGGCTGCAGTGCCGCGACCGGATGCGCGACGCGCTGACCTTGCGCGTCGTAGCTGGACACCGGATCGAACAGTGGCCACGGCGGACCCGGCCGCCGCCGCTCAAGTCCTTCGGCAATGGTGATGGCGATGAGGTCGGCCATGACGACATTGTCCACCACCGTCGCGGACGGCGCGACGAAGTAGCTGCCGACGCGCGCGCTCGAATGAACTCCGTGGATGACCGCCATCGCATCGCTGGCCTGCTTGCGAAGGCGAAGCATCTGCCGACGGCTTTCCTCGGTATCGACGAGTGCGGACGCCATTCCCGAGAGCATGCTCCGATCAATGCGACGGTCGGCGAGTTGACGCTCGAAGGCGTCGAGTGCAGTTTGGACTTCGGCCATCCTCGACTCGACAACACCTGCGGCGACGAACTTCGCCATGGCGATCTCCCAACCGCGCGCACCCGGCAAGGCGGAGAGCGCGGTGACGGCGTCGGGGCTGTAGCCGATCTGGAAGAGCTTCCAGCCGATCGACTTATCAAAGTCAAATTCCCTTGCACAAGCGCGGGCGCTGGTCGCGGCCTTCGGGCGAGAATCCAATATGGCGCGGACCGCTTTACGCAACCGCTCAAAAGTCGGAGCGATGTCGCTGAAAAAGGAAGAGTGCCCTGAGATCAACGCTTTCATGGGACAAGGACGGCTCCGCGGCGGAACATGGGAAGGCGAGGGTGGCGATACGGATGACGGAACAACTTGTTGCACGATCCAACGGGAATCGGCCGCCTGGACTGATTCCTGGACGCGCGCAAGGTGGACGCGCACAAGGTTCACGCGCGCAAGGTTCACGCGCGCAAGGCATTGAAAAAGCGGGCTCTGAGAATTCCCACCGGTTTCTTCGCACTCGCGCGCTCCGACCCAACGGTACGGCTTTCGGTTGGCGCTACCCTCGCGCCGTGCAGCAAAGCAACGATGAAACTCCCCCGCTTTTTGAAGAAGATGTTTTTCGCGCCCCACCCAAGCCGCGCGAACCGCTTGGCGCAGCGCTGCACAGCGAGGAGCTTCACGCCCTCGGCGCGCGTCTCCCGAAATCACTGTGGCTAGGGACCTCAAGTTGGAGCTTTCCGGGGTGGAAGCCGCTCGTGTACCAAGGCGACGCGCGCGAATCGACTCTGGTGCGCGAAGGGCTGCCGTTCTACGCGAAGCATCCGCTGTTCCGCTCGGTCGGTGTCGACAAAAGTTTTTACCGACCCACGCCGCGTGTCGAGTTTGAACGCTTGGCTGCGCAGGTGCCCGACGACTTCCGCTTTCTCGTGAAGATGTGGCGCGGCACCGTCGAGCGTGGAGTGCGCGGTCCCGGCTCGGCCCCTGTGACCGCAGGAGACACCACGCCTGACGCATTCCTCGATCCGCGCGTTGCCGAGTTCGACTGCGTGCGGCCGGCGATGGAGGGACTGGGCGAAAAGGCTGGACCGCTGCTGTTTCAGTTTCCGCCGATGCGCCTTGCTGGCGGGCGCGCACACCGCGGGTTCATCTCCCAACTTGGAAGTTTCCTTGCGGCGCTACCGAAGGGCCCGATCTACGCGGTCGAATTGCGTAACCGAACGCTGCTCACGCCCGAGTACGCGCCGAGACTTGCTGCGTTGTTGGCCGAAACTGGCGCGGTTCCTTGCTTGACCGTGCATCCGACCATGCCGAACATCGCGGTGCAGGCGCGCGAGCTCATTCTTGATCCGACGCGGCCGCTGGTGATGCGATGGATGCTGCGATCCAACCACGCCTACGCCGAGGCGAAGGATCTTTACGAACCGTTCGACAAACTCGCCGAGCCCGATGATGGCAGCCGCGACGCGCTTGCCCGGCTTGCGCGCGCGGCGATCAGCGCGGGGATTGGCGCGGGGATCGGCGCATGGATCATCGTGAACAACAAGGCCGAAGGCTCGAGCCCTCTGTCGGTGGAGCGGTTGGCGCGACGCATCGTGGACGCAGCAGAGGCCTGATCGAATTCGGTCGCGCGACGGCGCTCAGTTCACCGAATCACGAAGGAATCCACGCATGAGCTCCGCAACTTCGCGCGGCTTGTCGTAGAGCAGCACATGGCCGGCGCCTTCGATCACATCGCCGCGAAAATCCGCCAATCCCACGCGCCATACCGCGAGCATCGAGGGATCGGTGAGTTGATCGAGCGATCCATAGAGCACGAGCGTTGGCGCCTTGATGTTCCTCATCATCGGTTCGACGCCGTTCAGTAGAAATGGCCGCGTTTCCTCGATGATGCGTAGGAACGCCGCGCGATGCTCGATCGCGCGATCGATGAAAGCACGGCGAATCGGCTCGGGCATTTCGGGCGGATTGGGAAAGTTCAGACGAAGGACTTCCGCAAAACTCGCGTCGTCGGAGATGTCGAGCGGAACTTCGCCGGCGATCACCCGCTTCATGAACGCATTCTGCACGGGTGCGGCGACGCCAGCGGGAGAGAGCAGGACGATCTTGCCCACCGAGTTTGGATAGGTCGCCGCGTAGGCCGCCGCGAAAGCGCCGCCCATCGAGGTCCCGATGACATCAACGCGCCCAAGCTTTTCGTGCACGCGTAATCGCTCGATTTGCTCGACATAGAAGCGACAATCATGAGTGACGCCCGCGTGCATTGGATGCTCGCCGAAACCAGGAAGGTCGGGAATCACCACGCGGTGCGTCGCCCGCAGGATGGGCGCGATGGCCATCATCGCTTCGCCGCTGGTGCCGAGGCCGTGAAGGACAAGCGCGGTGCGGCGCGGCGGCTGCGCGGAGTCGACGACCGCTGGCTCGCTTTCGAGCAGGCGCCATGCGCAGCCGTCGATCTCGGCGACCCGCTCGGTTACGCCGGCCTGAGCGTGACCGGCCGCCATGGCCAAGGCGAACGCGCGCGCCGGATCGTTCCAGATCCAAACCGCGGCAGCGGTCGTCACGATCAGCAGCGAGGCGATGATCAAGAGCACTCGGTGAATCAGGCGCTTCATGGGGGAAAGAGTACTCCCAATGCGTCCACCATTCGCGCTGCGCCGTACCATGCGAATCCTTATGAAAGACCAAGCTACAAACTACGCGACAAATCAGGTCGAATCCATCGAGGCAGAGGCGCAAGCTTTCCGAGACGCGTTCGAACGAACCCGCCGCGAAATCGCCAAGGTGGTCGTCGGTCATAAGGAGACCGTCGAAGGCGTTTTGGTGTGCCTGTTCGCTGGCGGACATTGTCTGCTCGAAGGTGTGCCCGGCCTCGGCAAGACGCTGCTCATTCGCTCGCTGTCGCAGGCGCTGCATCTCAAGTTCAACCGTGTGCAATTCACGCCCGATCTGATGCCCGCCGATGTCACGGGCACCACCATCGTGGTTGAAACTGAGCACGGTCGCGACTTCCAATTCCGCAAGGGACCGATCTTCGCCCAGATCGTGCTGGCCGACGAAATCAATCGCGCCACGCCGAAGACGCAATCGTCGATGCTTGAGGCGATGCAAGAGCGCAGCGTGACCGTCGGCGGCGTCACCCATGAACTCGATCGGCCGTTTTTTGTGATGGCGACGCAGAATCCGATCGAACAGGAAGGCACCTATCCGCTGCCCGAAGCGCAGCTCGACCGGTTCTTCTTCAAGCTCATCGTCGGCTACTCGACGCGCGAGGAACTCTCGACCATTCTCGACCGCACCACCACGGGCGACAGTGCGAAGATCGAGCGCGTGCTCGACGCAGACGGCATCATGCGCGCGCAAAAGCTGGTGCGCAGCGTGGCCATCGCGCCGCATGTGCAGGACTACGCGGTTCGCATGGTGCTGGCCACTCATCCGGGCGGGCAGTTCGCGCCACCGATGACCAATCAATTCCTGCGCTTCGGCGCAAGTCCGCGAGCGGCGCAGGCGCTTGCGCTCGGTGCCAAGGTGAAGGCGCTGCTGGGCGGACGAACGGCGGTTTCATTCGACGACATCAAGTCGGTCGCGCTGCCCGCACTGCGCCATCGCATCCTGATGAACTTCGAAGCAGAGGCCGAGGGGCGCACCTCCGACGAGGTCGTGCAGCACATCATTGACACACTTGTGCTTGACGCACGCTGAAAGAATTCCATGAAGACGATCGCTCTACTTTCCGTCGCCGCCATTGCCAGCAGCGCCCACGCCATGCAAGCTGCACCCGTGGACGCTGCAACGAAGGCGCCAATCAACCAAGCTGCCGCCGACAAGCCCACCGACCAGCCCACCAACGAGGACCTCGCGCAAAGCACCAAGAAGGCCAAGCGCGACATCGACTTCGTGGTTGGTGGCGGATACGCGCATTTCTTCTCAACTGATTTCGACACTGGCGGCGGCGATGTCGCGGTGGATCGCGGCTTTCTCTCCGCATCTTGGAGCAAGTCGCCGACTACGAGCTACAAGTGGAGCATCGATGTTCAGTCGGAGGAGTCGTGGTACTCCTTTGCCGACGCGGGCACACTTGCGGCGGCAGCGGGCGGACGACCGTGGGACAATGTTTCCTCAACATCGATTTCGCCGGGCGCGACATTCGTCCTCGACCAACGCTGGCGGCTGATTACGCGAGCACTTCTGCAATTCTCCGGCGAAGAGGATGCAGACACCTTCGACAGCGCGAGCTACGGCGGAATCGTCGCGGCCAGCTACTCGTTCTCCAGCGAATTTACTTTCGGGCTCGGCGTGTTGGCGATTTCGCGCATCGAGGATGATGTGCTGATCGTTCCGCAAGTCATCATCGATTGGCGTCCGTGCGCGGAGTTCCGTCTGTCGAATTTCGCTGGCCCAGAGGCGTTTCCTGGAGGCGCGGGACTTGAGGGCATTTGGATGCTCGGCGAACGAAGCGAAGGCGCGTATGAGCTCGCGCTCGGCGGCCGCTACACCTATCGAAGATTCCGCCTCGACGACACGGGCGCCGCGCCGCGCTCGGGAGGCGTGGGCACCGATGAAGGCTTGCCACTCTGGATCCGCGCGACCCTGCATGCGAAATGCGGAGCGCGGCTTGATCTGATTACTGGCGTTCAGTTGATGGGTCAGATGGAGCTCGATGATTCCGCGGGCAACGAGTTGGCAAGCGTTGATGTTGAGCCTGCGCCGTTCGTCGGCATCTTCTTTGCGTATCAGTTCTAAACATGGCTCACCGTCAAAACAGCGTGGAATCCAGCACTGCGGCCACGGAGCGCGCGCGACCGCTTGCACTGGTCACGGGCGCGAGTGCCGGTCTTGGTCGCGAGTTTGCGGTGATGTTGGCTCAACGCGGACACGATCTCGTTGTTGTTGCGCGGCGTACCGATCGGCTCGCCGAACTGAAGCGGGAAGTTGCGGAGAAATACGGCGCGCGCACCAAAGTGGTGACCGAAGATCTTTCGCATGCAGCTGCGCCAAGGCGAATCATCGACCATCTGCGCGCATCGAATCTTGAAATCGACTTTCTGGTGAACAACGCTGGATACGGGCTCAACGGGCGCTTTCTTACCCATGACTGGGCCACGCATGCTGATTTCCTGCAAGTGATGGTTGGCTCGTGGCTGCAACTTACTCACGCGCTGTTGCCAGCGATGGTGCGCAAGGGCCGAGGCCGGGTGCTGAATGTTTCGAGCCTGGCGTCGCTTTGCCCCGAGCCGCCGGGAAGCCTGTATTCGCCGGTGAAATGCCTGATGACTTCGGCAAGCCGCGCACTGCGCCACGATCTGCTTGGAACTGGCGTGCACTGCACTGCGCTTTGCCCAGGGTTCACCTACACCGAGTTTCATGATGTGCTGGGAAACCGCGAGAACATGAGCAAGTTGCCCAGCTTTATGTGGCAGAGCGCGCAGCAAGTCTGCACCGCTGGCCTCGACGCCGTCGAACGCAACAAGCCCATGATGGTTCCTGGCGCATTCAACAAGACCGCCGCAGTGCTGTGCCGCGTGCTTCCCTATTCGATGACCAGCAAGTTCATTCCTAAGAGTGTGATGGAGCGGTGATGTCGTTGATTTGCGTTCCGATCGTTGTTGAGGCAGCAGCCGAAATTCCACTTGCGCTTGAACGCGCCGCCCGCGCTCGCGTGCTCGGCGCCCGTATGGTTGAGTGGCGATGCGATGGAATCGCTTCAGAAACCGATGCGGAAGCTTCGATCACACGGTTGGTGCGCGAAAGCGCGCTGCCGGCACTGGTGACGATTCGCTCGGAAGATGAAGGGGGAACCTGCGCGCTGACGGAGAATGCGCGGCTTGCGCTGCTTGCCCGCATTGCCCGCGCCGAACATGCGCCGAAGATGATCGATGTGGAATTCACATCGATGCAGGCGGACCTCGCGCGTGGCCTGCTGACCGCCGCGCTTGCGCCCAATCCTGCACGCGCCGATGCCGACGAAACTCCAACGCGCATTGTCGCAAGCGCGCACGATTTTCAGGGCAGGCCGATGGACTTGATGCGCCGAGTGGCGGCGATGCAAGATGACTCGCTGGTTTCAGTGGTCAAGCTCGCTTGGATGGCGCGCAGCGTGCGCGACAACCTCGAGGCGTTCGACATTCTGGCAACAAGAACGAAGCCGACCATCGCGTTGTGCATGGGCGAGTTTGGTTTGATGAGTCGGGTGTTGGCGCCGAAATTCGGCGGATTTCTCACCTTCGCCAGCGACGCGGAGGGAACGGGGACGGCGCCAGGGCAACCAACGGCGCGCGAGTTGCGTGACCTCTATCGCTTTGAATCAGTGCGGCCGGCGACGCGCGTGTTCGGCGTGATTGGCTGGCCAGTTGCGCATTCGCGATCACCAGCGTTTCACAACGCGCGCTTCGCAGACGCGGGCCATGACGGCGTGTATCTGCCGATTCCCGTGCCCGGCGAGTGGGAACATTTCAAGGCAACGGTGGGCGCGCTGGTCGATCACGATCGACTTGATTTCTCGGGCGCGAGCGTCACGCTTCCGCACAAAGAGAATCTGCTGCGCTTTGTTTCGGAGCGCGGTGGCGAGGTCGACGCTGATGCCGCTTGGTTGGGTGCGGCGAACACGCTGGTGGTGCATCCGCGCGGAACCGCTGAAAACAAGCGTCTTTTTGCAACCAACACCGACATGCCCGCGGCGGTCGAGGTGCTTTCGGCGGCGCTCGCTACGCGCGGCGTGGCGCTCGAGGGCGCGCGCATCGCGGTGCTCGGAGCTGGAGGCGTTGCGCGTGCGGTCGCTGGCGGACTCGCGCTTGCGGGCGCGACCGTCGTCGTGTTTAACCGCACGCATGCGAAGGCGCAAACACTCGCGAGCGCGCTCTCGGGCCGCGCGCGTGCCAACGGCAAGCCTACCCGGGTGATCGCGGGCAACGAGGAGCACTTCAAGTGCAACGCGCCGCGCTGCGAGTGCTTCCACGCGTTGGTGAACTGCACGCCGCTGGGCATGGAGGGTGGGCCCGATCCGAAGGGTTCGCCGATGCCGGACGACGCGTTCCTCGACGACTCGACGGTCGTGATGGACACCGTCTATGCGCCAAAAGAAACCCCGTTCCTGCGCGAAGCGCGCGCGCGCGGCGCGTTGTGCGTCGACGGCGAGGCGATGTTTGTGAAGCAAGCAGAGCTGCAGTCGGCGCTGTTCATGAAGCGGTGGTAGTGGCGGCGAATCGCTGTGGCACCGAAGCCGAAGAAGGGCGCGCAAGCTCCGCACCGCCGTGGGGACGCACGCGATTGAAATTCGTCAAATTAGATGCGTAAGTCTTGCGTAAGTCTTGCGTAAGTCTTGTGTTTCGCGGCGCACCCGTGCAAGATGCGCCGATGCCGCATCGACTGGCACCGATCGACGCAACCCACGCCACCCTCGAGGAGATTGAGTGTGCGATCGACGCTGCGCTCGATCATGCCGTGCAGTGCGGCGAGAGCGACTTGCTGGCGGCTGCGCAGCGTCTCGCGGAGGAGTCTCCCGCGTTCGCTGACGCGATCCTGTCCTGCGCGCTCGGCCGCGGGCTCCGCGCCATGCGGGGAGGCGATCTGGCGCCCGACTCGCTCGCTTTCGGCCGCTGGACGGTGCTCGCGCCGCTGGGCGCGGGCGCGACGGCGACGGCGGTCCGCGCGCGCGACGAGCTGCTCTCACGGCCAGAGGCGCCGGTCGAAGTTGTCATCAAGCGCTTTGACGACGAAATCGGCGGTGATGCACGGCTCCACGCGCTGCGCGAGATGCGGGCGCTCCTCTGCGTCCCCGCGGGACTCGCTCCGAGATTGGTGGCGCTGCACGCACCGCCGGGCGAGGCGGCGCACCTGATCATGCAATTCGAGGAATCACGCCCGCCTGAGTGTGCGGAGGACTTCCTCGCCGCACTCGATGCGCTGAGGCTGCTGCACGAACGCGGCTTCGCCCACGGCGACCTCAAGCGCGATCACATCCGCATCCGGCGGGACGGCACTGCGTTCTTCATCGACTTCGGGTGCGCCGTGCGCGGCAATTGCACTGCCATGGCGGAGGATCGCCGACGCTGCGCGACGATGGCGCGCGCCGGGATCGAAGGGTTGGTCGCAAGGCTCCCGCTGCGCGTTGCGCTCGCGCTGAGATCGCGTCGACCGATGCGCGGGTTGCTTCTCCGCAGGAGGGCAGCGATCTCGGCGACCGTCGCCGGTGCCGTCCTCGGGGCCGCCGCCATCGCCACGATCGATCGGCCCACGCTTCCCGACCGGCGATTCGCCGACAGCGGACGCATGCTCGGTTCACTCCGGGAGACCGGCCGACTGCTCGGCGCCGAACTCGATGCCGATGGACGGGTCGTCAGCCTCCAGCTGCTGCTTCCCGAACTCGGGTCCCTCGGGCTCGAAGGTTCCGTGACCACGGACGCCATCGTGTTCGACGCGACCGGCGCCGTTGTGTTTCTCAACGCAAAATCCGCGGAACCGCTGTCACAGTGAGCCTCCACCGGTCAGTTGTGACCGTCGAGACCCCCTGCCACGCGAGGACGGCGCCTGTGATGGACCGCAACACGACCGATGGTGCCCCGAGCCCGGATGAGCGAGCGCAGGTGGCGGAGCGGATGCTCGCGCAGCGGACCGTCCTGGTCTCGCGCATCCGCCAACAGCTCGGCCAGCGCGGACTCGCGCCGCAGCTCGCGGACGACATCTTCTCCACGACGATCCGGCGGACGGACGCGCTGCTCGCGGCAGGCCGGGTGGTCGGCGAGATCCCTGATGCACGGCTGGTCGCATTGGCGACCGCGGTGTCGCGCAATGCGGTGCGCGAGAGCTGCCGAGTCGCGCGGAGGCAGCGCCTGCAGCTTGACGCGGCATCGGAGCAGGCGCGCGGTAGTACTGCCGCCGCGCCCGATGCATCCCGCGAGGCCAGCGGCGAACACGACATCGAGCAGATGCTCGCCCGCGTCGATGCCCGCGCGCTGACGCTGCTTGGGCTGCGGCTGCGCGGCGCTGGATGGCCGATCATCGCTGAGGAGCTCGGCATGAGCACCGTGGCGGCGCAGCGGCTGTACTACCGCGCGGTCAAGGGCCTCGCCGCCTGTCGCGACTGATCGTGGCGGACGGCGTGGCGGACGGCGCGAACCACTTCTTCCGGAAAGTCGATCGATGGCTGTCGCAGCCGCGCGGGATCCGTCACCTCCTAGGCAAAGGAGGATCACCCATGATCCAGAACGAGTCAGGTAGGAAGACGGACGACGGCGGCGCGCGGACGAGCACGCGTCGATGGAACAGGTCAATGATGCTTGGAATGGCGGGGATGGCACTGTGCGCTGCGGGAATCTCCGCCGCCGCCACATGGGCGCTGCGCAAGGCGGCCACCGCGCCGGAGCAGTCGATCGAGTTCGTGTCCGGGTCGGAGGTGCGCATCAAGGCGGTTCCGCAGGGATTCACCGAGGTCAACCAATGGTTCAGCGAGCGCGGCCTGGTGTACGGGCTCTCGCTCGACACCACGCTGCAGATCGATGGACTGATGCTCTCGATCATCCCGGCCGAAGGAGTCACGCTGCCGGAGGGCGAGGTCATGCTCGGCGGGCTGGTGTTCAACGACGCCGGTCAGGTCGTCGAGTTCACCGCACCGTCCGCGGGAGCCTGCGTCATCATCATGACGGAGGATTCGACCCGACCCGATGGCCGTCGGGTGCGCGGCCTCGGTCCCTGCGACGACGGCACGACCTGCCTGTTCCGGCTCGCGAGCACGAACGAAGGGACAAAGCTCGCCTGCGATTGCAACGGCAGTTGATGAGTCACTTCAGGTCGCTCCGCCCACCCCTCCTGCCGCGTCGGCGCAGCGCTGCGGAGGGGTGGGTTTGTTGGATCGCGAGCAGCGCCGTCGCGTTACGATCGCGCCATGTCCGAAGCGGAAATCATCGACGACGCCCGCGCATTCCTGCGCGCAAACCTCTCTGGCACCATCGGGTTCGATGGTGAATTTGTGCCGATCAAGTTCGTCATCACCCCCGATGGCGCGCTGATCGCGCCGGTGATGGTGGCGATGCTGCGCTCATTCGATGTCGTCATCTTTGTGCCTCGGGAAGACGATGCGGCGATGCAGCTGCAGGTCACGCTCGAGGAGATCACCGACAGCGGCCTGAACGCCGCAGGTTGCGACCGTTGGCGCATCTATCACGGCGAACCCGAGGATGTGCGTTGGGCGCGCTTCATGATCGATGCGGCAAAGTTCGACGGCCGCATGTACGACGGACTCGTGCTTATGGAGCCCAATCGCCTTGCTGATATCGAGGCTGGAATCTGCAAGCGTGTGAACGCCGAAATGCGGGACGCGCTTCGGAATGCGTGCAAGTTCATCGCGAAGGTCGACATCGAGGACCCGCGTCTGGTCGGCATCGACCCCTTCGGCTTCGATGTCCGCGGCCGCTTCGACATCATTCGCCTTGAGGCCATTCCCCTCATCGCCGACGAGTCCGACGCGATCACTGCCATTGCCGAACTCGCGCAAATCGCTGCAAACAAAGTCGATCCCGCCAACTGAGTGACGCCTCCTCGTAGTTTGGCAGGACGACGAACGCGACTCGCGTTGGCGAAGTCATCCGCGTAGAATCGGCGCGGTTGGTTGACCACGAATTGAGAATTACTATGGCGATGACCGAAGGCGACAAGAAGTATTCCGGAAGCCTGAACAGCGCGATGATCGATGGCCCCGAGGGCCGCGCCGCGCAGGATTACGCCAATCACTTTGGCGAGCCAGGCTACGACGACATCACCAAGGTGTACATCCACCAGAAGTACGACGGCTACAGCGAGGAAAACCAGCAGAGCTGGCGCACGCTCTACGACCGCCAGATGGCGTTCCTCGCGACGCACGCATCGGGCGTGTACCTCTCCGGCGCGCGCTCGATCAATCTGGTGCGCGACCACATTCCGTATCTCGAGGGTCCGAAGAGCGTCAACCACTTTCTGCAGAAGCTCACGGGCTGGCAGAGTCGCGCGGTGCCGGGCTACCTGCCGGCGAAGACATTCTTCGCCTGCCTCGCGCGCCGCGAGTTCCCGACGACGGTCGTGATCCGTCCGAAGGAGTCGCTCGACTACCTGCCCGAGCCGGACATCTTCCACGACATCTTTGGCCATGTGCCACTGCACGCCGATCCGGTGTTCGCCGACTTCCTGCAGACCTACGGCAAGGCCGCGCTGCTCACCAACGATCCGTACCACACCGAGCGCCTCGCGCGTTTGTTCTGGTTCACGGTGGAATTCGGCCTTATTCGCGAGGACGGCGAAATCAAGTTGTACGGCTCGGGGCTCATCTCAAGCCCAGGCGAGTCGAAGAACGCGCTGTTCAACGACAAGGTCGAGCGCAGGCCGTTCGATCTCGACACCGTGTGCAACACGAGCTTCGAGATCGACCACTACCAGCCGATTTTGTATGTGCTCGAGAGCTTCGGCCAGCTGCGCGACGCGATGAACAGCTATGCGAACCGGTTGATTGATGAGGCCGGGAAGGTGCCGGCGCACGCGTGAGTGTGTGTGGCAGGTCCGAAATAACTTTAGGATAAACCACGATGCGATCGTGATTTGTCCTAAGTGGATCGTATGCTCCGAGCATGCTTCCACTGGTGCCCAGGTCCATCGGTCCACTTGTGCTGCGCTCAGCGGCGACGTTTCCCGCGGTTGGAATCGTGGGCCCGCGGCAGAGCGGCAAGTCGTCGCTGGTGCGGAGCCTGTTTCCCGGGCACAAGCTCGCCGTGATGGAGTCGCCCGATGTGCTGCGCATGGCGCTGCAGGATCCGCGCGGATTCCTCGATTCGTTTGAGGCGGGCGATGGGGCCGTGCTCGACGAGATCCAGCGCGCGCCCGAGATCATGTCGTACCTGCTCGAGTACATCGACCGCGACCTGCGCGCTGGGCGCCGCATGGGGCGATGGATTCTTACGGGATCGGAAAGCCTTCTGCTCTCGCAGCGCATCACCCAGTCGCTGGCGGGCCGCATTGCGATGCACGAGGTGCTGCCGATGAACGCGCTTGAGCTCGCGATGTTTCCTGCACGCCGCGGCGACCCGCGGCACTCGCTTGCGCGTGCCGTTGTCCAGGGCGGATATCCCGCGCTCAAGGCCGAGCGCCCCGACCGCTCGACCTGGTTTGACGCGTATGTCACCACCTACATCGAGCGCGATGTGCGCAACATCCTGCGCGTGGGCGACCTCTCGAACTTCCAGCGGTTTCTTGCGCTCTGCGCCGGACGCACCGGGCAGTTGATGAATCTCGCGCAGCTCGGCGCCGATGCGGGAATCGCGCAGAGCACCGCGCGCGCATGGATGTCGGTCCTCGAGGCGACCTACATCGTCAAACTCGTCCCTGGCTGGTACGGCAACATCAATAAGCGGCTGGTGAAGGCGCCGAAGCTGCACTTCGTCGACACGGGGCTCGCGTGCGCGCTGCTCGGGATCACCGACGAGAGGATGCTCGAGATGCACCCGCTGCGCGGCGCGCTCGTCGAATCGTGGGTCGCGGGCGAGCTGCTCAAGGCGCAAGCGGTGCGGGGCCTGCGCTCGCGCATCTTCCACTGGCGCGATCAGAACGCGGCGGAGGCCGATCTGGTGGTCGATCTCAACGGGAAGCTCACGGTCATCGAGGTCAAGAGCGCAAGAACCGTGCATCAGGACTGGGCCCGCGCGCTCGAGCGCATGACCAGCGCACTGCCGGCTGGCACGCCCGTCGAGCGCGCGATCGTGCACGGCGGCGGTGAAGACATGCCGCCGCTCAAGGGCACGACGCTCGTGTCATGGTCGCGCGTGGCGGAGTTTGCGCGCGGCGTGTTTGCGGGCGGTGAGTCGAAGACTCTTGCTCCGAAAAAGAAAGCGGCGACCAAGAAGGTCGCCGCGAAGAAGGCTGTGAAGCGCAAGATTTCGCGCAAGATTTCGCGCAAGGTGTCGCGCAAGGTCTCGCGCAAGGTATCGCGCAAAAAGACGCCGCGGCGGCGTTAGGGACAGGCGCCCCAGTTTGAGAGGAGGATGGCAAGGTCGTTGCCGTCCACTGCTCCATCAAGAGTGATGTCGGACCGGGGTTGTTTCGCGCTCGGTACGCCCCAGTTCTGGAGCACGATCGCGAGGTCTGTGACATCGACCCAAGAGGAGTCATCGACATCGCCTGCGCAAATGACGGGCCTGATTGACGCGGAGTCGATGAAGATGCCTCCAGCGTTGTTCGGGAACAGCGATCGAAACTCGATGTCCGTGGCGCTGGCTGTCGCGACAAATGTCATGGTCATCTGTTGCCAGTTCGCGCATGGACAACCCACGCAGTTCTCAAAAGTCACCAGGTCAAATTCGGTTACATCCTGGCCAGCGGAGACTCGTAGTTGCTTGATTGTCCCAATAGATGTGTAAGACGAATTGGCCATGGCGAACACCGACAACTGATATCGCTTGCCTGCCGTCGTAGCCACAGTCTGAGCGATCGCGCTCGCCGGTGCCGTGGTCGTCAGAGATCCATTCAGATCGATGTAGCGCGAACCGCCGTGTGAACAGGGACAACTGGTGGTCGAGGGATCAATGACGACCCAATCCACATTGAATGGACCGGTGACGACCCATCCTGGAATCATCGTCGATCCAGTGGTCGGATTGTCCCATCCACAGGCGACGAAACTCACGCCCCCTTCGAACGAGCCGTTCTGAAAAAGCTCTTGGGCATGCACGGCCGAGCCGATCGCTGCTGTCGCAACGGCTGTTGCAAGTGTTGCCGCAAGTGTTGTCGTAACGAAACGCATCTGATTCTCCTCGGTGCCCGCCACACGCGCTCTGGACCGACCGATCACGGCGTGGCCTGCGAGAAAGGCCGCAAAGAGCAGCAGCGGTGCAAACCGAATGAGTGCAACGCGCGATTTTGAATAACTATCACGGTTCGTGGGCGAATTACCGTCGGGAATACCACTCGCCCCCGCCAACCGCATCCACTGCTCATCGCTGTACTTCCGCCAATCGCCCCTCACAGCGACACCAGCCGCTGCACATCGGCGAGCGCGGCGTCCATTTCCTGTTCGCTTACGCCTTCGAGGGCGAGCAGCCAGCGCATCCAGTCGCGGACCTTGGCTTGGGCGAGGCGCGCGGCTGGACGAGCGCTCTCGACGCGCAGGCCGACTTCGCGCGCGGCGTCCTCGTAGGTGAGCCCGTCGACGAAGTGCCGCTCGAACACCGCCCACGCCGTGGCCTTTCCAGCGGCGACGAGTTCGTCGCGCGCACGCTCGCACGCCTCGCCGAGCACGCTGCGGGCCCAGGCGCGTTCGAGTTGCGCGAAGGCGCGCGCGTCATTTGGGCTCGCGAGCGAATCGGCGCCGCGCTCGTGCATTGCGTCGAGCGACGCGCCGTCGCGGGCATCGCGGCGAACGCGCGACCGGCGCTCCTCGCGCAAGTACAGCAACATGCCGTTCGCAAGAAACCGCCGCAGCGGCATCGCACTCTCGAACCACTTGATGAGATACCCATCGCGCGCGAGGCGGCTCGCGAAAAAGCCGTTGACCAGCGCCTCGGCGTCATCGAGCCAACCGAGGCTCGAGCCCTTCGCGTAGATGCGCAGCGGCTCGGCGTAGCGCCCCATGACGCGCGCGCGCAGTTCGGCGGCGATGGACGCGTCGTTCGGCGCCTCCATCACGCGCGTGGCGAGCCAGGTCCACTCGGTGGACGGGAAGTGGTCGAAGGCGGGCTGGGACGGCGGGCGCATGTGATGGAGATAGACCGTAGCGGGAAGGAACGGCGCGGGAAACGGCCGAGTCGACTCGGGTTTCGCGAATCCTCACGCCCACCCTCAGCCTTTGGCCGTGACGAGAGGCGTGGAACTCGACGGTCCGTGACTGGGTGGACGAACGACGTGGACGGAGGACACCCCGATGTTGGTGACTACACTGCCCGCCCCATGGCCAAGACGAAGTCGACCACCGCTGCAACCTCCCCCACCGCCGTAGACATGCTCAACGGCATTCCGCTCACGGGATACGCCGCTCGGCGTGAGAGCGTGCTTCATGCGCTCAAGGACTCGGTCGCGCTGGTCTTCGCTGGCGATATGGATGCGAGCATTCATGGCGAGTTTCACGCCCACGCGCATTTTCAGTACCTCACCGGCGTGACTGACGAGCCCGGCGCGATCTTGCTCTTCGATCCGCTGAGTCCCGTCGAAGCGCGGCGCACGATCCTCTTCCTGAAGCCGCTGAATCCTGAGCTCGAGAAGTGGGATGGGTTCCGCGAGGAGATTTCGTCGAAGTTGAAGGCGAAGTATGGCGTGTCGACCATCATGCGCACCACGGCGTTCGCGCGCTTCCTGCTCGAGGCAACCAAGCGCGCGAAGAAGTTTGCGCTGCTGCATCCGCTCGCCGCGCATACTTCGCCGGTTTCGCCCGACCTTGATGTGCTTCGCAAGAGCGCTGAGCGCATTCCTGGTTCGTCATTTGTCGACCACACCCAGTTGCTCGCGGTTATGCGCGCGGCGAAATCTCCGCACGAAATCGCGCTCATGCAGCGCGCGGCCGACATTACCGCGAAGGGCTACCACGCCGCACTTGTTGGCCTGAAGCCGGGGATCACCGAGTTCGATGTCCAAGAGATGCTTGAGCACGGCTATCGCACCAACGGCTCGCGCAAGCCCGCCTACACCACGATCGCTGGTGGCGCGTTCAACGCCACCGTTCTCCACTATCACGCCAACCATGCGCCGCTCGCTGCGGGCGATCTCATCTTGCTCGATTCAGGCGCGCAGTACATGGGCTACGCGTGCGATGTCACGCGCACCTTTCCTGTGAACGGCAAATTCACCAAGCGCCAGCGCGAGATCTACGAGATCGTGCTTGAGGCGCAGCTCGCGGCGATCGCCGCAACCAAGGCGGGCACCACCTTCGCCGCGATCGACAAGGCCGCGCGCGATGTGATCACGAAGGCCGGCTACGGCGACGCGTTTTTCCACGGTTGCGGGCACCACCTCGGACTCGATGTGCACGACATCACTCCTGAGGGACCGATCCCAGAGAACGCGGTCATCACCATCGAGCCGGGCATCTATCTGCCGAGCGAGAATTTCGGCGTGCGCATCGAGGACGACATCCTTGTGACCAAGAAGGCTGGCGGCGTGAACATGACTGCTGCGATTGCCAAGACGGTCGCGGAAATCGAGAAGGCGATGGCGCGCGGCTGAATGCGATCTTGACGCGCGCTGAACTCGCAACCCATGGTTGCGGCCGCACGATGCGCTTGATGCATGAAAGCGCGACGAACATCGAAGAACAACCTGCGCCGCTCGGGCGCGTGCTGCTGCTCACCGGATCGATCGGGTCGGGACACACGCGCGCCGCGCAAGCTGTGAGTGAGGCGATGCTTCGCGCAGATGCGGCGCAATGGGCGCTGGTCGTCGACGCGCTCGCCTACGCAAGTGCGCCCTTTCGCGCGATCTACCGCGATGCCTACATCAAGCTGATCGAAACCGCGCCCACCGCAATCGGCTGGCTGTACCGATCGAGCGACACCGTCGAAGGCGGCGCGATGCGGCGCGCGGTGCAGCGCGCCGCATTGGCGCGTTTGCGGCGCATGATTGCAAGCGATAAGCCTGACACGATCGTGTGCACGCATTTTCTCGCGGCGGAGCTGGTCTCTGGCATGGTCGAGCGCGGCGAGTGGACAGGCACCTTCGCGGTCGTGGTCACCGATCTCGATGCGCACGCGATGTGGGCGGTGTGTCCGCGCGCGGACCGCTGGTTCGTCGCGCTGCCCGAGACTGTTGAGATCCTTGCGGGTAAGGGCGTGCCGCGCGAACGCATGGTCGTGACGGGCATTCCGATCGCGGGCGCTTTCTCTGCGCGCATGCCACCGCGCGCGGAGCTGCGCGAGCGCTTGGGCCTCGCGCGCGGCGGGCCGATGCTGCTCGTTTCCGGCGGCGGCGTTGGAGCGTCGCTGCTTGAGAAAACGCTGCAGCAGGTGCTTGCGATGCCGATCGACTGCAGCGTCGCGCTCGTGTGCGGCAAGAACGAACCGCTCCGCCGCCGCGCCAGCAACATCGTCGCGCGCCGCGGCGAATCGCGCGTGAAGTGCACAGTGCTCGGCTTCACCGATCGCATGCACGAGCTCATGCACGCAGCGGATCTCTCGATCGGCAAACCCGGCGGACTCACCTCGAGCGAGGCGCTCGCGTGCGGCCTGCCGATGGCGATCGCATATCCCGTTCCTGGCCAGGAAGAGCGCAACAGCGATCATCTGCTTGAATGGGGCGCGGCGATCAGGCTCAACTCGCCCGAGAGTTTCGGATGGCGCGTTGCGCAGCTGCTCGGCGATCCCGAGCGCCTGAGCGCGATGCGCACGGCGGCACGAGCGCGCGCGAAGCCGTTTGCGGCGGAGGCGATCGTGGAGGAAATCTGCGCGCTTCGGCAGTCCCCCGCTGCCGTCATGCCTCGGCTTGCGCGAACCGTGCATCAGTCCGCGTAGCGATCGGCCTTCGCGCGTCGATCCTGCAAACCCCGATCGTGCAGGATCGATGGCGCGCAGCCAAATGAATGCGCCCAAGTCAATGCGGCCAAAGCAGCGCGGCAAAGGCAACGCGGCCCGCACCACGCGACTATCGCGCGAGATGCGGGCCGCTGAAGCGACTCTTGATCAACCTGGTTGCGCTCAGTTGCGGCGACGACCTCCCACGAGGCCCGCGAGGCCGAGCAGCGCGATCGCGCCCGGAGTCGGAACGCCGATGGCTGAGCCGAGCGATCCCGTGTCGCCGCTGCTTGCGTAGGTGACCTGCGTGCCGATCGTGCCGACGGTGCTGATCAGTCCGTTGTAGGACGGATCGATCACACCCGAGGCGTCGTAGCCGTAGAAGAAGCTGGAACCTGAGGTCGCAGTGAGGAAAGTGACCGAGGTGACCAGCGCGTTCGACGAGTCGAACAGTGAGACGCCGTCGCCACCGGACCCAAGGCTGACGCCGGTGCCGCTGTAGTAGCCGACCGTGACGCCCGAGAGACCCCAGAACGTGCGGAAGGCCGCAACTCCCGCGCCCGCGGCCGACTCGATGAAGATGATGCTCTGGCCAGCGGCGATCGACGAAACGCCATTGAGCGCAACCGAGGCGAGGGGGTTGACCGAGCCGTCATCCATGCGCCAGCCCGTCAGGTCGATGGCAGACGAGCCGTAGTTGGTCATCTCGAACCAGTCCGAAGTTGGAACACCGCCGCCGTTGCTCGAGCTCATCACTTCGGTGATGCGAATGTTGGCGTGGGCGGAGGACGCGACGAAAACGCTGAGTGCGCAGACAAAAATTGCAGTCTTCAAGGGAAACCTCTTTGGAAGGATGGAGGGAAGGACAGGGACACCGAACGAACCGATTGGACATCGGTCATGGCGAGGGAAGCCATGGCGCAGAAATTACGCGGCCGATGTTTCCGCCCTGTTAAGGAGCGGCGTGGAATCGGTTCATTGCCCGCAAGGACATGCGAGGTGCGAGACAAGCACTTCCGCGACGCGCCGCCAGCTCTGACTGCGCGCGTGCGCGAGACACGACTCGCGCGCAACCTGCAGCGCGCGTGCAGCCGCGATGGCGAGATCCTCGTCGAGCGCGCCGTTCACGCCTTCGCGCACGACATCGATCGGGCCAATCACGGGGTACGCCGCGATCGGCACGCCGCACGCGTTTGCCTCGAGCATGACCACGCCGAAAGTATCGGTGCGGCTGGCGAATACAAACACATCCGCCGCTGCGTAGTGCTGCGCGAGCTCGTCGCCGAATTTGTAGCCAACGAAACGCACTTCGGGATGCGCGCGCTCGAGCCGCGCGCGCTCGGGACCGTCGCCGACGACAACCTTCGATCCCGGCAGCCTGGTCTCGATGAACGCGTCGATGTTCTTCTCGCGGGCGACGCGGCCCGCGTAAAGATGCACCGGCCGCGGCAGATCCGCGAAGAGCCCAGTCACGGACGGCCGGAACATCGTCGTGTCGACGCCGCGGCACCATGTCTGCGCGCGGGCGATGCCGTGGGCGCGCAGCTGCTCGGTCACCTGCTGCGTCGGCGCGAGCGTGGCGCGCGCGCCGCCGTGAAACCAGCGCATGAACCGCCAGGTGATCGCGGGTGGCAGCGCGAAGTAGCGCTTCATGTACTCGGGAAACTGCGTGTGGTAGCTGGTCGTGTACGGAATCCCGCGCGACTCGCAGCGGCGGCGCGTCTCGAATCCGATCGGTCCCTCGGTCGCGATGTGCACCGCGTCGAACGGCCGCGACATCGCGTCGCCGACGATGCGCCACGGCGCGAGCGACAGCCGGATCTCGTTGTAGCGCGGCGCGGCGACGGTGCGGCCGAGCGCCGGATGCATCACCTCGACCTCGTGACCCATCGCGTGCAGTTCGCGGATCGTCTGCTGCCAGGTGCGCACGACGCCGTTCACCTGCGGGCTCCAGGCGTCGGTCGCGAGAAGGATCCTCACATCGCGGCCCTTCGCAGGGCTGCCTCGGCGTTGAACGCGATCGGTGGCTCGACCAGCCAGGGGTCGAATTCCGCCGCGTCGTCGGTCGCGTCGTCGCCGGAACTTGCGCGGATCGCCTTGGCGGCGTCGAATGCGGCAAGCTCGGCGAGGCCGTCGATCAACTCGATGCGGCCGTCCGCGTGCTCTGCGAGCACCGTGCAACTCTCGACCCAGTCGCCGCAGTTGAGGTACTCGATGCCGTCGATGTCACGCTGCTCGGCCTTGTGAATGTGACCGCAGATGACGCCGGCAAATCCGCCCTGCCGCGCTTCGGAGACGAGCGCGTCCTCGAAGTTTGAAATGAAGGTGCACGCGCTCTTCACGCGCGCCTTGATCGCCTGCGAGAGCGAGTCGTACGGGAGGCCGAAGAGGCGGCGGCCCGCGTTGTACCAACGGTTGATTTTGAGCAAGAACTCGTAGCCGACTGCGCCCGCAACCGAGAGCAGCCGCGAATGGCGCACCACGAGATCGAACTTGTCGCCGTGGGTCACGAGCAGGCGCCGACCGTCGGCGGTCACATGCACGGCATCCATCGCAATGCGGATGCCGCCGAACACGAGGCCGCAGAACTGCCGCGCGGACTCATCGTGATTGCCTGGGACATAAGTGATCTTCGTGCCCTTGTGCGACATCTTCAGCAGACGCCGCAGCACGGAGTTGTGCGAGTCGGGCCAGTACCAGCGCTGCTTGAGCCGCCACATGTCAATGATGTCGCCGACGAGAAAGATCTCCTCGCACTCGACATGCTTGAGGTAGCGCGCGAGCTGCTCAGCCTGCGCGCCGTTCGAGCCCAGGTGACAGTCGCTGATGAAAAGTGTCCTGTATCGCGCCTTCATGCGTCGAACCTCCGCTGTCGCCGATCCTTGGCGGCAGATCACGGGAGGAAGATCGACGGGCACGGTTTAGATTCAGCGTGGCTTGAGCAAGGACTCGATGAACCTTCGCAAATGGAGCACCACGATACCCGTGGCTCTCGGCCCCCTACTCCAGAACCTTCGGGAAGAACTCGTGCGCCGTGATCAGGAACAAGGACCACAGGACGGGCGACGCGCTCACGATCACCGCGGCGTAGGCGAGGAACTTTCCCGCGCCGCGCCGCATCCGCGCCAGTAGCTCGCACACAACAATCACCCACATCATGAGCGCGAACTTGAAGGCAATCGCGCCCTGCATGCCCCATCCGTCGATCACCAGCGACGCCAGCGGATTCACCTCCACGCCGCCGCGGTCGAGGATCTTCCAGGTGAGCATGATGTCGAGGCTTGAGATGAAGATCAGCCACACATACGCGTTCTGAAAGTGCATCTCGGGACAGTGCACGAATCTGAGCGGATCGGGGGTGAAAGTTGCGCCGCATTCCGGGCATTGCGTCGGCCGCTTTACTTCGTGCTTTCCCATGGCGTACCCGCACAGCGCGCAACGCCCATATTTTTCGCGGCGTCGATGACGAATCGCTGTCGGCAATGCCAGCGCGAACCATGACGCCGTCGACCAGAACGCGATGTCAAAGGCAATGCCTATGAGCAGCGGACGCAACGGCACCAACGCCTGCTGCCCGCCAATCTCTCCGATGTGGATGTTCCAACGAAACTCCGGGATCGGTTCGTACTCAAGCGCGCCGACGGCCGTGGCTCGGTACCAAGCTTCGCTGGCAAATGCGCGAAACGGCCAGCCCGCGAGGCCTGTGTCGATGCGCGCCCAATTTCTCGACTGCGCCGCCGGCGCTTCTGCAACGACCGCACTCGGCGCATGACGCAGCTTTCGATTGGTATTGCCCGCGTCCACAAGCGTCTTGAGCCCGAGCGTTGGCCATGTAATCTCGCCGTCGTCGCGCGCGGTCGATGGATAGGCGATGTACCAATCGGAGAAAGCACTGCGCCGAACTTCCATGATCGCGGGCTTCCAATTTTCGGTGTTGGCCGGAGGAAGTGGCGCGCCATCGGTCGGGCTCACGCTCGCCCACACCAGCGCGGGCGCGACGACTGGACCCAAGCCGCGGCTCGCGAGGAGCAGCGGCAGTCCCCATGCCATGAACAGCGTCAGCACCACGCCGCTCAACATGTACGGAAACGCCTTGCGAACGGTTGTGAACCGCAGTGGCATGTCGGCACTATCGCATGCTGCGCGCAATGTGCAAATCCGCCGCGCTGCGTCCGTGTTTCCGCATCATCACCAACGGCGGCCAACGACCGCTCGCCATGAGTGCGCTAGGCTGTGCTGATGAACTTGCTCGATCAGAAAACACCTGTTTCGCCCGTGTTTGAATCGGTTTGGCGCCGCCGCGCGTCGGGGATCGCCTTTGGATTTCTCGTGCTGTGCGCAGTCGAGGGCCTAGTGCGCAGTTGTATTCACATGTTCGCACCCGACAGCGGCGCCCACTCGATCGCGGGAATGGCCATCGATGTCGAAGGCGGCAAGAACCTCATCGCGATCGTCGGACAATGGGGTGCGACGCAATTCCTACTCGCGCTGATTTACTGCGCCGTCATTCTGCGTCACAGAAAGTTTGTGACGCTGATGCTGGTCATCGTTGTGCTCGACCAACTGCTGCGCTTCATGGAAGGCCAGTTGAAACCGATCGTCGTAACCGTGCCACCGCCAGGCGCGTGGGCAACATGGATCATGGGTCCGATGTCGGTGGCCGCGTTGGCATTGGCGATTTGGGGTGGACGCGCGACCAAGAACGAATAGACGCGCGGTTGAATGGCGGCGATTTAGACCGTTCGGTCGCCGCTGGGAATATTGAACGCCGGCTCGAGGTTCACTTGCACGAGCTTGCCGACCTTCTCACCCTGCACTGCTTGCGCCGCATCGGGGTCGACATAGTCGGAGTGGCACGAAGCCTTTTCGCCAGTGTCGGCGCCGACGGCCTTCTTGGTCTTCGATGCGAGAGCGTGAATTTCGTCGGGAGAAAGCACGCCGCGCTTGGCGAGGATCTCCTGCTGCTCAGCGGTCAGCGCCGCGCTCTTCACTGGCTTACCGCGCTGATATTCGTCTTCCTTGCCCGAGGCGAACTCCTGGATCTCCTTCGAAATGCGCACGCTGCACCAGTCGTGGCCGCACATGGCGCAGAAGTCGGTGTCGACGTCGAGGTCCTCGTCGTGATACGCGCGCGCGGTGTCGGGATCGAAGCTGAGCTCGAAGTGCTTCGCCCAGTTCAGCGCGGCGCGAGCCTTGGTGAGTTCATCATCGCGGTCGCGGGAGCCAGGAATGCCGAGGGCAACATCGGCGGCGTGCGCAGCAATTTTGTAGGCGATACAGCCTTGTTTCACATCGTCCTTCTTGGGAAGGCCGAGGTGCTCCTTGGGCGTGACATAGCAAAGCATGCTGGCGCCGTGATAGCCCGCAGCGGTTGCGCCGATGCAACTGGTGATGTGGTCGTAGCCCGGGAAGATGTCGGTCACGAGCGGCCCGAGCACATAGAACGGCGCGCCGTGGCACAGCGTGCGCTGCAGCTTCATGTTGAACTCGATCTGGTCGAACGGCACATGACCAGGGCCCTCGACCATGACCTGCACGCCCATGCGCCACGCGCGCTCGGTGAGCTCGCCGATGGTCTCGAGTTCGGAAAGTTGCGCGCGGTCGGTCGCGTCGGCGAGTCCGCCGGGGCGCAGGCCGTCGCCGATCGAGAAGGTCACATCATGGCGACGCATGACCTCGCAAATTTTTTCCCAACCCGTGTACATCGGATTCTGCTTGTTGTGGACGAGCATCCACTTCGCAAGCAGCGAGCCGCCGCGCGAGACAATGCCGATGAGACGCTTGCGAATAAAGGGCAAATGCTCCTTGAGCACGCCGGCGTGGATGGTGAAGTAATCAACGCCCTGCTGAGCCTGGTGCTCAAGAGTCGCAAGGATCGTCGGCTCGTCGAGGTCTTCGAGCTTGCGGCCAATGATCATCGAGTAGATCGGAACGGTTCCGATGGGGACGGTCGAGTTGCGGCAGAGCGCGTCGCGGCATTCGTCGAGATTGCCACCGGTCGAGAGGTCCATCACCGTGTCGGCGCCCCACTTCTCCGCCCACTGCAACTTCTCGACTTCTTCGTGCGTTCCCGAGGAAATCGGCGACGCGCCCATGTTGGCGTTGATCTTGGTCTTTGACGCGCGGCCGATCGCCATCGGATCGAGCTTGTGGCGAAGGTGCGCTGGATTCGCGGGAATCACCATGCGGCCGGCGGCGATTTCGTCGCGCACCTGCATCGCGGTGAGGTGCGGCTCGCGCTCGGCAACACGCTTCATTTCGGGCGTGATGATTCCGAGGCGCGCGCTCTCGAGCTGCGTGATTGCGGTGAAGGACTTCGGGTAGAGGACGCGGCGCCACTGTTCGAGGGCGCTGGCGAATTCGACCATCGCGAAGGCGTCGCCGCAGCAGTTCGTGCACTTTGCGCCGGTTGGGGCTTCGGCGAGTTCGACCGTCGACCAGCCGGTCGGAAGGAAGTCCCACGCGGTCTTGTTGCTCGGCGCGGGCATGCCCGGCGTGTCGGGCGAGCTGAACGCGAGCGGGCCGCCGATGTCGGCGCGGCGCGCGAACGATCCTGGGGTGGTGCCCTGCGCGTGCGTCGACGGGTTGTGCGCGCCGTGCATCGGGAGGTCGTAGTTGAGCGGGGTCGAGAGGGTTGTGGTGATCATCGTGGCTGTCCTTCGTGCCGGTCGTGACCGCGGTCGTGACGACGAGGAAGGAATGCGCGCGATGGTGAGCGCCATTCGCTTCCCTACGCCGGTACGAGCCGGATCAGGTTCAACGGGTGCTTCTCAGCGTCCTGCGTGTGCAGGGCGCGCCCCGAGCGAGACGAGAGTCTAGCCAATCGGTGCCAGGTTGTCAGAACTGCTCGCGAGCCATCACGATGAGGTCGGTCGGACCGAGCGACTTTCCCATCTGGCGCAGCATGTTGGCGATCTGCGCCGCGTGATAGTGCTGGTGCGTGCAGACATGCAGAAAGATGTCGTGCGC
>Ga0114978_10000401_pt1 | contig 36143 bp, 25 predicted proteins | sample S_140212_EF_Meta_FD_87027 | JGI IMG/M metagenome (GOLD analysis project Ga0114978, IMG submission 87027) | Freshwater microbial communities from Lake Simoncouche, Canada to study carbon cycling - S_140212_EF_MetaG | ecosystem: Environmental > Aquatic > Freshwater > Lake | place: Lake...
AACTAGGGAGGGGGTGGCTCATGGGATTAGCGGGAAGTCACGGCGGCATCGCTCGCCAAGATGGTGGAACAGACGAGCGTGAGCGCGGCCAAGGCCGGGTCAGCTGAGATGGCCGCGGCTTTGGTCGGGGCGGCGGCACGCTTGCCCTTGGGCTCGGCATTAGCCTTCGAGTCGGGCTTTGGTTCGGGTGCCACGGGCACGACAGGCGCGACCGGAGCGAGTTGCGCCAGCTGGGCTTTCTGTTGGGTGTAGAGTTCCACTAAGGCGGTGAGCTCGGTTGGGCGAGGGGAGCGGGTACAGACATGGCGGAAGGCCAAGGCAATCTGATCCTTCGGATCCGTCGCTTCTTTGCTAATGCGTAAGGCGATTTGCTGGGCCGACTCCACGAAGCCAGGATTATTCAGCAGCACCAGGGCTTGGAGTGGTGTGTTCGTGTTCAGCCGCTTGGGTTGGCAGACCTCGCGGGAGCCCGCGTCGAAAATCAGCATATTATCCGGCGGGGAGGTACGTTTACGGAAGGTGTAGACGCTGCGGCGATGGGCGTTTTCCTGCACGCTGGCGCCGCCGACTTTCTCCACGAGTTTGCCGGAGGCCATGAGGGCTTGGTCGCGGACCATCTCGGCGGTCAGGCGGAGGACCGGGCCGCGAGCGAGCCAGAGGTTGGCGGGGTCTTTTTCACGGGCCGCAGCCGTGGGCGTCGACGACTGTTGGAACGTTGCGCTCAGCACCAGTCGACGGAGCATGGCCTTCGTGTTCCAGCCGCCACGGATGAAATCGACGGCGAGGGTATCGAGTAATTCTGGGTGCGTCGCTTGGTCGCCTTGCAGGCCGAGGTTCTCGCTCGAAGCGAAGAGGCCGTTGCCAAAGACATGTGCCCACATTCGATTGACGGCCACGCGGGCGGTCAGTGGGTTTTTCGGGTCAGTCAGCCAGCGGGCGAGTCCGAGTCGATTGCGCGGCAACTTATCGTCCCACGGGAAGACCTGCGTAGGCACGCCTGGTTCGCACGGCTTGGTGAGGTCGGGCTTGTCGTATTCACCGCGGGTGAGCACGTAAGCCTTAGGTGCCAAAGGGGAATGCTCCATCGCGAAGAACGCGGGGACGGATTCCTGATGTGCCGCCAAATCTTTTCGGGCCTGTTGGAGTTTCTTCCAGGCCTCCTGGTAAGCGACGTCGGTGCGTTCGCGGGCATGCGCCTGCTGGAGCGCGGGCGGCAGGGTCCGCGAGTCGATCCCATGGAGGTTAGCCACTTCGACGGCGGTCAACGCCTGATGCCACAGCTGCACCTCGTCGAGGGAGCCATTGCGGAAGCCGGCGTCGCGCGTGCGGGAGCCAATCTCGAGGGCGTTATCCCGTGCCTTCGCGTTCAGCGTGTCGCGAACGATCGCCGTGGCGACCTCGCGTCCATCGAGGTAGAGGTGCAGGCCCGTCGCCCGGGAGGAGCCATCGTAGGTTGCCGTGAGGCGGTGCCACGCGTTGAGCGGGAGGGCGGCCTCGGTGATGATGGAGGCCGCGCTGTTGGGCCAGAGGTGGATCATGCTCCAGCGGAGTTTTCCGTCGGCGAAGAGCAGTTCCACCCCGGTCGCGTCGCCGTCGCCCGTGTAGAATCCGGTCGAGTGCAGGACGGTGGCCCGGGCGTTTTTCTCACCAAAGCGGATGAAGGCGGAGAAGGTAAACGGCTCGAAACGCCCTAACTGGCGGAAATCGGGCAAGATGAAGCCCGCATCGCCGTCGAACTTGACGCCTTGTCCTTTTACACCCGGGACTAGTTGCAGGTCATCGGGCGAGCTCCGTCTTTCAAACTTAGCCGGCTTGCCGTTCGCGATGGCGTTATCGACGCCAGTTTTGGTGAAGGCATCCAGCGTCAGGGACACGGTCGGCGACGGCGGGGTCGTCGGGCCGAGGTCGGCGATCGTCCGGGTGGGGGTCGCCGCCAAGGCTTGCTCGGCCGCGGTGACGGCGGCCTGTAACGTTTGTTCCTTGGCCCGATCGGCGTCGGTCTTGAACAGCCGGACGAAAGGTGGCGGCACTTCGCCGTGGTAGGACAGCAAACCGTTCTCGTTCTGGTCGCCGAACAGGGCGGCCATCGAATAATAGTCCCGCTGGGAAATCGGGTCGTACTTATGGTCGTGGCAGCGCGCGCACTCCATCGTCAAACCCATGAAGCCGTAGCTGGCGGTACTGACGCGGTCGTTGATGCCGTCTTGGCGGAATTCCTCAGCGATGGAGCCGCCTTCGAACGTCATCCGGTGCAGTCGATTTTAAGCCGTAGCGACGCGTTGATCCTGGGTTGGATTGGGAAGGAGGTCGCCCGCCAGTTGCTCGGTCAGGAATTGGTCGTACGGCTTATTATCGTTGAGTGCTTGCAGGACCCAGTCGCGCCACGGCCAAGCGAACATCGCGTTATCCCCGGTGTAGCCCCAAGTGTCAGCGTAACGCGAGAGGTCGAGCCAGCTGACGGCGAGGTGTTCACCGTAGCGGGGCGAAGCGAGCAGGGCATCGACCCGCTTCTCGTAGGCGTTGGGGGATTGGTCGGCGAGGAAGGCGTCGACCTCGGCGGTCGTTGGCGGGAGGCCGGTTAGGGCCAAGGACACGCGGCGCAACAACGTCACCCGATCCGCGGGTGCGCTCGGCGGCAAACCGACTTGGGCGGCTTTTGCGGCCACGAAATAATCGAGCGGATCCTTGGGCCAAGCCGCATCGGCCACTTTAGGCAAGGGGTAGGCCTGCGGCGTGACGAAGGCCCAGTGCCGGTCATACTTCGCCCCTTGTTTGATCCAGCGGGTGAGCACGTCTTTTTCCGAGGCCGTCAGGGGGCGGTGCAGTTCTGGCGGCGGCATGATCTCGTCCTCGGCCTTCGCGTTGATCCGGGCAATGATGGCGCTCTTGGTCAGGTCGCCGGGCACGATGGCCCTCTCCCCGCTCTTCAATACCTTCGTCGCTCCTTCGAGCTCATCCAGACGCAGCCCAGCCTTACGACCTTTGTTCGCGTCGGGGCCGTGGCACCCAAAGCAACGGTCGGACAGGATGGGGCGAACCTCGCGGTTGAAGTCGACGGGGTCCGCCGCCCCGAGGGCGCCAGCGAGGAGCAAGGGGAGGGGAAGTAATAACCTTCGGAAAGGCATGGGGATGAGACCATACAACCGCGCCGGAGGTTCCTGTCCATGACAACCCTCGCCGGTTTATTAATGAAGCCTTCTGATGGTTACTTGCCGACGGCCCTGGCCGGGTGGGCGTAGCCCTGCCACAGCTCCTCGAGCCGCCGAACATCGGGGTCACCGTCGAAGACCACGAAGCGGAACTTCTGGGTCAGGGCCTCCTCCGGCTTGATGCTCACGGCTCCATCGTGAACCGGCGTGAAGGCCACGAAGGGATCCTTCGGGTTGAACCGAGTCCACTGCGGGAAGTTCACGTTGTCCGGGTGGGCGAGGATGGCGATACCGCCACGGCCTTGGGCGGTCGGACCGGCGAAAGCAAACCAGCGCACCCTTTGGCCATCGCCGGCCTTGCGCCCGACCTGGCCTTCCGACGTCACGAAGACCAGCGCGGCATTGACGGTCCACGTGGCGAGCCCGCGGAACCCGAGGCCGCCATAGATGTGCTTGGTCAAGACAAGGGGGGCTTTCGTCGCGTTCCGCTGGGTTGTCTCAAGTTCAAACACGGTCTCCGCTAAGCTCGGCAGGTAGGTGGTCACGCGCCAATCCTCCGTGAGTACCTCGAGCGGCGGCTCGGCCTTGGTATCCAGGCTGCGCATCTTGGCGCCGAATCCAGAATCCACCGGGCCGATCCAGCGCGCCCCGAGGCCGAGGTACTCGACCCGGCCGCTCTCGTCCTGGACATTCCAGAAATCGGGATGCCTGCCTTGGATCTCGGTGTGCGACCACGCGGTCCAGATGCCGTGATGGTGCGCATGGTCCGGGGCGAAGCTGCCGGAGATGACTTGCCCGGACGGGGTCAGCACCGGGTGGATGAAGCCCGCCCGGCGGTAGACGGGTTTGATCCCGGGTGGCAGTAGTTCATCATGCTGAAAAGCGAAAAGCCGACGTTGGACCCCGTCGGCGAGCGTCGTCATCCAGAGCTGATCGTTCATGTAAGCGTGCTCGACACTCTGCTCGGCTTGGCGGGATTCCACCGACCGGAGTTGCAGGGTGAGCGCTGTGCCCGCTGCTTGGAAGGGCAGGACGAAGTAAGGTTCTTTGGTGCGTTCATCCCATTGGACCGGATGGACTTCCTTGGGCGGCGCTCCTGCGGCGCTGACGACGAAGATGTCCTTGGAGTTCAGGCCAAGCGACTTGACCTCCGCCGCCGTCGCTAGGTAGACCCGTTGGTGTCGGCGATCCTTGTCGGCCGCGGCGATCGAAAGTATCACCGGCGCGTTGACCTCCTGGCTGGCCGGCGTCGGGAGCTCGGCGGCACTGAGTAACGAGCCGAGGGACGCGACCAGTGCGACAAGTTTCATAAGCGATATTTGACCACTTCCTTCCTCAACGGCACTCCGAAAGCCCCATTTCAGTTCTTTTCGCTTTTCAACACGTCTAAATGATTGGAACGGTCATATGCTGCATATAAGATAGATATCATTCATTAAATATTGCGAAAGAGTGGGGTATTTGTCGAATTAACTCATGACGACCCGACTCTTCGGCACCGACGGTATTCGAGGAAAAGCAAACGAATACCCCATCACTCCTGAAATCGCCCTCCGCACCGGACAGGCGATCTCCCGGGTTTTGAAATCCAACGGTGCCAATCACAACCGAGTCATCATCGGGAAGGACACGCGGGTATCGGGCTACATGTTGGAGACGGCGCTGACCAGCGGCTTGGTCTCGAGTGGCATGGATGTCTTTCTCGTCGGCCCGATGCCGACGCCGGGCGTCGCGCACCTGACGAAGTCGATGGGCTGCGGCGCGGGTATCATGCTCACGGCCTCGCACAACCCTTACGAAGATAATGGCCTGAAAATCTTCGGTCCGGATGGGTATAAGTTATCCGACGAGCTGGAGCTGGCGATCGAGAAGGAGATCCTCGCGGCGTCTCCCGCGCAGGGCGTGACGCCGGACAAGATCGGCAAGGCGACCCGCATCGACGACGCGCGCGGACGCTACATCGAGTACGCCAAACAGAGCGTCGGGGCGGGTGACTTAGGGGGAATGAAAATCGTGGTGGATTGCGGTCATGGCGCGGCGTACTTGTTGGCGCCTCTCATCTTCAAGGAACTCGGCGCGAAGGTGATAAAACTTGGCGTGGATCCCGACGGGCTGAATATCAACGACGCTTGTGGTGCCTTGCACCCCCAGCATGCCGGCCGGGTCGTGAAGGAGCAGGGGGCTGACCTCGGGATATCTTTCGATGGCGACGCCGACCGGGTGATCTTCACCGACGAGACCGGGGCCACTGTTTCGGGTGACCGCATCCTCACCTTGTGCGCGCTGGCGCTGATGGAAGAAGGGAAACTCCGGGGGGCGACGATGGCATGCACGGTGATGAGCAACCTCGGGCTCCACGAAGCTTTGCGCCAGGCGGGCATCGCGGTGCTGACCACCGCGGTCGGCGACCGCCACGTCATCGAGGCATTACGCGCCGGCGGCTTCTCCTTTGGCGGGGAAAATTCCGGCCACCTCATCTTCGCGGACCATGCGACCACCGGCGATGGGATCCTGAGCGCCCTTCAGGTGTTGCGGATCATGAAGCGCACGGGTCGCCCCCTGTCCGTGCTCGCCCAGGTCATGCGCGAGTACCCCCAGACCTTGGTGAACCTTAAGGTTCGCGCCAAACCACCGCTCGAGTCCCTGCCGGCCTTGCAGGCGGCGCTGCGCGAGGCGGATGCGGCCTTCGGTCCTTTGGGGCGACACCTGATCCGCTACTCCGGCACGGAGAACAAGGTGCGGATCCTCGTCGAACACCGCGAGGCCGCGGTCGTCGATGCCTGGTCGACCCGTCTCCGTGTCATCATCGAACAGGAACTGGCCTGACATGGATACCTTCCTCCTGCTTGCGCCGAGCCTGCTCCCCGGGTTGGCCCCGCTCAAACTTCCCAACCTGCGGGTGGGCAACCGGCCCCTGGCCGACCATCAGCGGGCCGCGCTGGCGGCGGCCGACCTTCAGGAAGCCTTGCCGGGCCCTTCGGCTTTTGTCGTCGATGGCCTCGCCTGGCTGGACGCCGAAGAAGTGCGTTCGTTCGTCCGTTCGGATGCCGCGTCCCTGACGACGCCCGCGGGGACGTCCCTGATAAGACGCGTCGGGGCGACCAGTGGGGATCGCGTGGCAGTAACCTCCTTTCGCGTCGAGCACTCCTGGGACCTGCTCCGTACCAACGAGCAACACCTCCGAAGCCGGACGGACTACGGTCGAGCGGCGGAAATCCCTCCCTCGCTTTACCTCGATGGCCGGCTGCAGGTCGGACGAGGGACCAGGATTCTTCCCGGGGTGGTGATCGAAGGCGATGTCATCATCGGCGAGGACTGTAAAATCGGGCCCAACTGCTACCTCCGGGGCGCCACCACGATTGGGGACCGCTGCCACGTCGGCCAAGCGGTCGAAATCAAGAACTCCATCTTGATGGACGGGACGAATGTCGGCCACCTATCGTACGTCGGCGACTCCATCCTCGGTCAGAAAGTCAACTTCGGCGCCGGGACCCTGACCTCGAACCTCCGCCACGATGGGCGCAACCACCGAACCCTCGTGGCTGGTGAACTCGTCGATACCGGGCGGAGGAAATTCGGCGCGGTGGTCGGTGACGGCGTGCACACCGGCATCCACACCTCGATCTACCCCGGACGTAAGCTCGCCGCGGGCGCGACCACTCGGCCGGGCGACATCGTCCAAACCGACCTAACCGCCTAAGGTTATGTGCGGCATCATCGGTTACGTCGGCGGCTCCCCCGCCATCCCCGTCCTTCTCGCTGGCCTCAAGCGGCTCGAGTACCGTGGCTACGACTCCGCTGGCTTTGCCCTGCAGGTTGGCGACGAATTAGTCGCCCTCAAGTCCGTCGGCAAGGTCGCTCGTCTGGCGGAAAAAACCCGGGACACATGGTCCAGTGAGGCGCAGCGCACCCCGCGCACCGGCATCGCGCACACCCGTTGGGCGACCCATGGGTCCCCGACCGAGCCTAACGCCCACCCTCATTTCGCCGAAGGGGGCGGTATCGCGCTGGTACATAACGGCATCATCGAGAACTACCGTAGCATCCGCACCCGGCTGGAAGCGAAAGGCCACGTGTTCGTCTCGGAGACCGATACCGAGGCGCTGGCACGGCTCATCGGGGAGTGCCACCGCGGCGACCTGCGTGCGGCGGTCATCGCCGCCTTGCGCCAGATAGAAGGGGCCTACGGTATTGCCGTCCTTTCCCGCGACGAGCCCGGCGTCATCGTTGCCGCCCGCAAAGGCAGCCCCTTGGTCATCGGCGTCGGGGAAGGGGAGAGTTTGGTCGCCTCCGACCCGGCGGCCATCATCGCGCACACCCGCCGCGTAATCTACCTCGACGACGGGGATGTCGCGCGAATCACGGCCGACCATGTCGACATCATCGACCTCGATGAGGCGCGGATCGACCGAGCGGTGGGTGAGCTCGGGTTTGCCGCCGACGCCGTCGAGAAGGGCGGCTACGAACATTTCATGCTCAAGGAAATCCATGAGCAACCCGAAGCGCTGCGTAATGCCCTGCGCGGGAGGCTCGACCTCCCCCAAGGCACGGCGGTGCTCGCCGGCATGGGGGCGTCCCCCCGCGACCTGGCCGAGATACGGCGCATTATTCTCCTGGGATGTGGCACCTCGTTGCACGCGGGGCAAGTCGGCGAGCATGCCTTCTGTGACCTTGCGGGTGTGCCCGCAGGGGTGCAACAGGCGGCCGAGTTCCGCTACCGTAACCCCTTAGTCGACCCCTCCGATCTCGTCATCGCCATCTCGCAATCTGGCGAGACGGCGGACACCCTGGCCGCCGTCCGCGAAGCCCGCGAGAAGGGCGCCTTGGTCCTGGGTCTCGTCAACGTCGTCGGGTCGACCATCGCCCGAGAGACCGGGCGCGGCGTCTACCTTCACGCCGGTCCGGAAATCTCGGTAGCGTCGACCAAGGCCTTCACCTGCCAGGTCGCCGTCCTACTCCTCATGGCCTTGCGGCTGGGCCGTGGCCGTCGGCTCTCCCGCGAGCGGGGCATCGAGATCGCGGCCGAACTCGCCCAGCTCCCGGCACTGGTTGGCGCGGTGCTCGCCCGCGAGGCGGACATCGCCGCGATCGCCCAGCGCTTCATCGGTCGTGAGCATACCTTCTACCTGGGCCGGGGACCGATGCATGCCGTGGCGTTGGAAGGCGCGCTCAAACTGAAAGAAATCTCCTACATTCATGCCGAGGGCTACCATGCCGCGGAACTCAAACATGGTCCGATCGCGCTGCTCACGCCTGGTACGCCCGTCGTCGTCCTCGCGAATCGTTCGCCGGTTCGCGATAAGGTCTGGGGCAATGCCGAGGAATGCCGCGCGCGCGGTGCCTGCATCATCGCCGTGGTGACCGAGGGGGACGAAGCCCCTGGCGCCGATGAAATGTTGCGCATCCCGGCGTGCGACCCGTTGGTGGCGACGATCCCAGCGGCGGTGGCCTTGCAGTTGCTGGCTTACCATGTGGCCCGACTGCGCGGTTGTCCCATCGATCAGCCACGCAACTTAGCCAAGTCGGTCACCGTCGAGTAAGGGGTTCTACCTAAGCAAACAACCTCACGAGCCAACCCTTGCCGCAGCGGGGGATTAGCCTCGTCCTATTCTCGCTATGACAACCAACGCGAAACGTACCTGCCATTGTTGCCGCAAGGCGAAATCCCTCGCGAGTTTTCCGCCGTTGCAACCAGGGGGGCTGCTCCACCCCTACTGCCGCCCCTGCCTGACTATCCGGGTCCGCCGCAACGGTCGCGCCCGCGACCAGGCGGCCACGGCTGCCACCAAAGAATGTGCCCTCTGCGCCCAGCGTCTCCCGCTGGAAACCTTCCACTGGATCAAGTCCAGTCAGACCCACCACAGTTACTGCCGGGGGTGTCACTCGGTCTACATGGCTGAACGCTACCGGCGTCGCCGCCGCCAAGCGGTGGCCAAGGCATGACCAACCGGCAAGCCATGGGCCCCAAGGTTCTCGCTGGTGGCTGGACGGGGACTTGAACCCCGAACCAATTGATTAAGAGTCAACTGCTCTACCATTGAGCTATCCAGCCGACAGCGAGAGAGCGATAAGTGCAACTTGCGCGTCGCTTTTCAAGCGCAAAGAACGACAAAGATTACCTCGGTGGAGCCTATGCAGCGGGGGATGTTCGGGGTGGCCGGACCGGGACTCGAACCCGGAACCAATTGATTAAAAGTCAACTGCTCTACCATTGAGCTATCCGGCCGTCCGAACTCCGCAATCCAAGGGTCGAGGAGCCGACAGGTAAAGACTTTTTGTCCTAGCGGTGACCACGCTGACGCAAGGCCTCGAAGAGGCACACACCGGCCGAGACGGAGACATTGAGGCAAGGCACCTGCCCGAGCATCGGGATCCGCAAGAGGAAGTCACAGGTCTCGGCCGTCAGGTGCCGGATGCCGTCGCCCTCGGCGCCCAGCACGATGGCCAAAGGACCCGTGAGTTTGGCCTGGAAGACCGATTGGCTGCCTTTGTGGTCGCTGGTGCCGGCGAGCCAAACGCCGCCGTCCTTCAGTTTGACCAAGGCGTTGCGGAGGTTGTTGGCCTGCACGATGGGCAGACGCTCGGCCGCACCTACGGCGACTTTACGGACGGTGTCGTTGACGGGAGAGGAGTTCTTGCGCGTCGTGATGACGAAGGCGCAACCGGCACACTCGGCGGTCCGGAGGCATGCACCGAGATTGTGGGGGTCTTGGACGCCGTCGAGGACCAGAATCAGCGGGTCTTTGTGCAGGGCGAGCAAGCCAGGGATGTCGGCCTCGTCGAGTAAACGGACGGGCTTGAGGAGGTCCGCGTGACGCGGGGCGCGGTCATTGCTCCGGGCCATGGCGGTTTAGCGGCGAGCGAGCCGTCCACGCGCGTGGAGCGTCTCGGCGATCTGGATCGCGTTGAGGGCCGCGCCCTTCCAGAGCTGATCGCCGCTCACCCAGAGGGAGAGGCCATTGTCGAAGAGCGTGTCCTTGCGCAGACGGCCGACGCCGCACTTCTCCTTGCCGGCGTAATCGAGCGGCATCGGGTACTTTTTATTGGCCGGGTCATCGCACAGTTCAGCACCGGGGAAGTCGGCGATGGCCTGACGCGCCACCGCGAGATCCACCGGGCGGGCGAACTCGGCGCTGATCGCGATCGAGTGGGCGCGGAAAACGGGGACGCGCACGCAGGTGGTCGTGACCTTGAGGTCCGGGAGGCTCATGATTTTGCGACCTTCATTGAGCATCTTCATCTCCTCCTTCGTGTAACCGTCCTCGAGGAACGAATCCACCTGGGGGATGAGGTTGAAGTTGATGGTGTGGGGATAGACCTTCGGCGCGAGGGTCTCGCCGCGGGCCCAGGCGCGGGCCTGAGCGTCGAGCTCGCGCATCGCTTCGGCGCCGGTGCCGGAGACGGCTTGATAGGTCGACGCGAAGAAACGCGTGAGGCCGAAGGCGCGATGCAGCGGGTAGAGGCCCATCAAGGCGATGGCGGTCGAGCAATTGGGGTTGGCGAGGATGCCCTTGTGGTTGTCCATCGCCTCGGGATTGATCTCCGGAATGACCAGCGGGACGTCCGGGAACATGCGGAAGGCCGAGCTGTTATCGATGACGAGACAGCCCCGCTTGACGGCCTCGGGAGCCAGGGCGAGGGAGATGGCACCGCCGGCGCTGAAAATCGCGAAATCCAGCCCTTCAAAGGCTTCCGGCTTGGCTTCTTGGACGGTCCATTCCTTGCCACCATAGGTGACCTTGCTGCCGGCCGAACGGGCCGAAGCCAGAGGCCGGAGTTCCGCGACCGGGAAACCTCGCTTGGCCATCAACGCGAGGATTTCTTGACCCACGGCGCCTGTCACGCCCACGATGCCGATACGATATGCCATGTGATGATAGAGCTTTGGTGTTAAGACAGGAGCTAGGCGAACGCCTTGCGGCCCGCGGTCTCCCAAGTGCGGAACATTGCATCGTTGTGTCGGTTGACCAGCAAAAACTATGGCTTTTTGAGGGTGAGCGTACCCGGGAGTACACGGTCAGCACCGCCCGGGCCGGCGTCGGCTGCGTCGCGGATTCGTACCAGACCCCGCTGGGCTGGCATCGGGTCGCGGAGAAGATCGGCGCGGACGCACCCTTGGGAATGGTTTTTAAGGCACGTCAACCGACCGGTCGCATCTGGACCGAGGGACCTGCCCCGGAGGATAATCTCATCACTTCGCGAATCCTCTGGCTCGAGGGCTGTGAGCCTGGTCATAACGCCGGACAGGATGCCGACGGGCGGGTGGTCGACACGAAGGCCCGCTTCGTCTACCTCCATGGCACCAATCAGGTGGCCAAGCTCGGCACCCCGAATAGTCACGGGTGCGTCTTATTCTCGGACGACGACATCGTGGACCTTTTCGCCCGCGTGCCGGTCGGGACGCCGGTCTACTTACGCTGACAGTCGGACGCGGGCTGGACGCCTTGGGGAGCATCGGCCTTCCGTGCCCAGGTCGTGATCATATCCCGCGCGACGGGCCCGGCGGTCTTGCCGCCCCAGGTGCTCGTGTCGAGCTGCCCTTCGACCAAGACGCAGAAGGCCACCACGGGGTTGTCAGCTGGTGCGTAGCCTACGATCCAGGCTAAGTGGGCCTTCTCGCCATTCTTGAAATACTCCGAGGTGCCGGTCTTGGCGGCGAAGGGGAGCTCGGGGATCCGGACGGAGCGGGCGGTGCCCTCGCTGACGCACAATTCCATGCCGCCGCGGAGCGCCGTTAACTGGAGCTCCGTGAGACCGATGGGTTCCGCCCCGACATGGCGGCCGTCGCGGCCGGGGTCGTGGATGATAGCAGGCGTGGTCCGGGTCTCGCCACGCGCGATCGAGGCGGCGACGCAGGCCATGTGCAAGGGGGTGGTGAGGATGTAGCCTTGGCCGATCGAGGTATTGGCCGTGTCGCCGTCGGTCCACGCACCGGCCCCGATCCGTTTCTTGTAGGCGGCGTCGGGGATGACCAAGGTCCGACTCGAGGGGGAGGGGAGCTCGAACGGGCTGGAGATATCGGCGTCGGAGACATGGGTGAGCAGCGGCGTGTCGAGCCCGAAGCGGCGGGCTTCCTTGGCGAGCCGTTCCGGCCCGACCCGGAGACCGACCATATAATTCCAAACGTTACACGACACGGCGAGCATCTTCTCGAGATTGACCTGTCCGTAGCCAGCAGGGTCGTGTTCGGGAAACTCGCGACTACCCACGCGGTAACTAGGACCGCAATCCAGGATGTCGTCCCAGTCGATGACTTGGTTGCGCATGCCGGCGATCGCCGTGATGAGTTTGAAGGTCGAGCCAGGCGGGTACAGGCCCTGGATGGCCCGGTTCATCCACCCCTTGCGCTCCTCGATCTCGGCGTAGTAGCCGCGGGTGACCCGATCGGAAAGTTTGTTGGGGTCGAAGGTGGGCTGGCTGGCCATCGCGAGGATTTCGCCGGTGTTGACGTCCAGCATCACGGCCGCTGCCGGAAGGAGCTCTCCCTTGGTGTCCTTGATCTGAGCGAGGGCCCGCTCCGCGGCGCATTGGATGTCGCGGTCGAGGGATAGCGTGACGTTGGAGCCTTGTTGGGCGGGCTTGCTGGCGATCAACTCCTTATTGTAGCCGGACGACGTCTTGGTCCAAAGTTCCCACCCGCTCATCCCGCAGAGAACGTTATCATAGGTCTGTTCGATGCCGGTGGCGCCGGTCTTGCCCGTGTAGTGGAGCTTCTGCAGGTTATCCATCGGCAGGTCGGCCAGCTCGTTGACCTTTTCCGGCAAGTCCTCGGTGTCCTTGACGTAGCCGAGGACATGCGCCGCCAACGTCCCATGGGGGTAGGACCGGACGATGTCGGACTCGAGCGTGATCGGCCCGTTCACGGGGAACTGATCGATGAACCGCGCGATGGTGCGTTGACCTTGCTCGGGCTTCAGTGCCCGCGTTGTCCCGGGGAACGCCAGGTCGGTCACCAGCGTGTACGGGAGCGCCCGGCGCTCGCGCAGGTGTTTCTTCAGTTCGTCCGGGTTGACGCGCCGCTCGGGTTCGTCGGTCGGCTGGACGGACCGAGGCTTCCCGGCGACGGCGGGTCTACCGTGCTGCGCCTCGTCGATGACATACCATACGCGGTCGAGCCAACCTTGCAGGACATCCACCCGGGCTTTCTCCTGAAGTTTCTCGTGCTCGACCGGAGCGCCGCGGGCTCTTTCTGACTTGATGAGCCAAAGGTAGCGACGGTGGATCTCCGGCTGCAAGGCGAGGAGGTCGGCCTTAATCGTCCAGCGTATGCGGTTCTCGACGAGGACATAGCCGTTGCGATCGTAAACCACCCCGCGCGAAGGCGGACGCAGCACCACGCGTCGGCTTTGGGTCTCATATTGTGCCTTGAGGTCGCCAGACTGCCAGAGTTGCCGGAAGGCCAGCCCGAGCGCGACATAGATGAAGCCGACGGCGAACATCGTGAAAACGAGGTAGAGCCGGGCCTTCGCGATGGGCGAGGAGGGTAGGGCTTCCGTCTCGACCGGTGCTTTCATGGCGAATCGAGGGCGGGGGGGATGCCGGCCCGGTCCATGGTGGCGTCCTGGATCAAGGCCAGCGGAATGAAGACCACCAAGGCCAGTAAGGCGGCGAGGCCGACTTGGAGCAGTAGTTGCTGGAGGAAGTGGCCGGGCTCATTGGCCACCCAGGCCCCGGAGCCAAGCGCGGCCGAGGTGAACCAAGCGGTGCAGGCCAGGGTATTGCAAATCAAGGCGCCACGTAGGACCAGGGGGGTATTCCGCAGCAACAGACGATTACTCGTGAGGAAGATGCTCATACCGGCTAGCAGGAAGGCCAGGGTGCCGGCCGGAATCGGCCGACGGGCTTCGAAGAGGAATCCCACGCCAGTGGCGAAGAGTACCGCTTGCCAGCGCTTGAGCCGTCGACAGGGGGCGACGATCGCCGCGCCAGAGACGAAGAGGACCAAACTGTGGGAGGCCAAGGCATCCGAAGCAAGGTCGGCCAACCAGAGGCAAGGCAACGTGGCCAGCAGGAGGATGAACCAAGTCCAAAACATGCTCAGCGGAGTTCATCGAGGCGCTTCCGCGCCTGGTCTTCCAGCAACAGTTCGCCGGCCGACGGGTACTTAGGGACCAAGACCGTCACTTCCTGCAAGGAGAAGAGGTCGCGGGTCGGCGACAGGCCGGCCTCCTTGAAGTTGCCGTCCTGGGAGGTGCGTTCCGCGCCATCGAGATTGCCCAGCACGAGTCCCGCGGGGTAGATTCCGCCCAGGCCGGTGGTGACCACCTTGGGTGCGCTCCCCACCGGATGGAAGTAGTCCTGGGGAATCGCGCTAACCTTGGCTCGCCCTGCGGCGAGCCCGCGTCCGGGGGAGCCCGTGACCAGGACGATGCGATTGGCCTCGTCGCCCTCGAGGAAGGCCGTGCAGCGGAAACTTGGGCTGGTGATCAGATCGACCTCGCTGGTGGTATGATGTGCGACGGCCACCTTGCCGACCACGCGGTCGGAGAAGATCACCGGACACCCGGCCCGGACGCCGTCATCGGAGCCCTTGCGAATGACGATGCGCTGCCACCAGGTGGTGGAGTCGCGCACCGCCACGCGGGCGACTACCGTCAAGAAATCACCGGGAGGGTTGTACCGCAGCATCTCGCGGAGGCGCAGGTTTTCTTTCCGCACGTCGTCGTAGCGCCGGAGCTGGAGTTCGAGCGCCGCGTTGGCGCGGGCGAGGTCACGCGAGGCGGCGAGGATCTCTTCCTTGTCGCGGCTTTTGAGCTCCCAGTAGCGCGCGAGATCGCGCCCTTTGCCTGCGAGGTGCAAGGCGGGAGCCTGGAATTCCGCAAAGGCTTCCTGGGTGAAACGATGCACCGCCGCCGGCAGGACCATCCAGAGGACGACACAGACGACCAGGAGGACGTAGGAAGCGGTGGCACCTTGCCGGTTCTTATCCATGGCGGGTCAGCCCGCGCGGCTTATTCTCGGCCGCTCCAGCGGGACGAGTTGGCAAGAATCTTTCCGGTTCCATTGACCACGGCGCAAAGGGGGTCTTCGGCGACGAACACCGGCAGGCCGGTGGCTTCGGAGATGGCGCGGTCGATCTTGCGGATCAAAGCGCCGCCGCCGGCGAGCACGATGCCGCGGTCGACAAGGTCGGCGGAGAGTTCCGGCGGGATGCGTTCCAAGGAGCCTTTCACGGCCTCGATGATCTGATTGATGTTGTCCGCCATGGCCTCGCGGACCTCCTGCGATGTCAGGTGAAGCTGGCGGGGCAGGCCGGTGACATTGTCGCGACCGCGGACCTCGTAGGTCAGTTCTGACTCCAGCGCGTAGGCGGAGCCGATCTTGATTTTGATCTCTTCCGCCGTGCGCTCGCCGATGATCAGGTTGTAGGAGTTACGGATGTATTTGATGATCGAAGTATCGAATTCATCCCCGCCGACGCGGATGGAGCGGGCGTGCACGATGCCGCCGAGCGAGAGGACGGCGACCTCGGTGGTGCCGCCACCGATGTCGACGATCATGGAGCCGGTGGGTTCCTCGACGGGCAGGCCGACGCCGATGGCGGAGGCGACGGGCTCCGGAATCGTGATGACGCCGTCAGCGCCCGCGCGGTAAGCGGAATCCATGACGGCGCGGCGTTCGACCGCGGTGATGCCATAGGGCACGGCCACCACGACAGTCAGGTTGGTGAAGAGGGATTTGCGGGCGACCTTGCCGATGAAGTAGCGGAGCATGTGCTCGCTAATCTCGAAGTCGGCGATGACGCCGTCCTTCATCGGGCGCAAAGCCTGGATGTCGCCGGGGGTCCGACCGAGCATCATGCGCGCCTCGTTGCCGACGGCGATGGGCTTGCGGGTGCTCGTGCGGATGGCGACCACGCTCGGCTCACGGAGGACAACGCCGCGATCCTTAAGGAACACAAGAGTGTTGGCCGTGCCAAGGTCGATGCCGATGGCTTGGGTGAATAGCCCGGGGAAGCGCTTGAACATCAGGGTCGTGGTTTCCTTGATGAACGCCTAAAGAGAGGGGGAGTCAAAAGCAAAGTGCAGTCGGCTTGTCGACCTGGTATGCATAAGAAACAATCTGACAGCGAGATAGGTGGGGGAGGGGGGCTAGGCGGGGCGAGTTGATGTCCGCGCTTCGCCGACGGGAACCCGCCCGCCTAGGCTCTGTCATAGTCTTACCCCATGAGTACCCCCCTCGACCGTCGTCACTTCCTTCGCCACACTGGCCTGGCCGCTGCCGGCTTCGCCTTGAGCCGGCCTTGGCTCAACGCCGCGACCCGGAGCATCTCGCCGAGCGACAAGCTCAACATCGCCGCCATTGGCTTCGGCGGGGTCGGCGGTAGCAACGTCCGGAATAGCTCCGACGAGAACATCGTGGCCCTGTGTGACCTGGATCTGAGGCGCTGCGCCGGGACGATCAAGCAGTTCCCCAAGGCCGAGACGTTCACCGACTTTCGGGTGATGCTGGAGAAGCGAAAAGACATCGACGCCGTCATTATCGCGACCCCCGACCATTCGCATGCTTACATCGCCATGGCTTGCATGCGGGCCCGGAAGCATGTCTACGTGCAGAAGCCGATTGCGCATAGTGTGTTCGAGGCGCGGACGCTCACCGAAGGCGCCCACGCCCACAAGGTCGTCACCCAGATGGGTAACCAGGGCCACTCCGGCGAAGGCATTCGCCAGATTTGCGAATGGATCGACGCAGGCCTGATTGGTCAGGTCCGCGAGGCGCATGCCTGGACCAACCGCCCCATCTGGCCGCAGAGTTCGGACACCCCGCGACCGACCGACCAGGCCACGCCGCCCGAAGGCATGGACTGGGACCTCTGGTGCGGCCCAGCCCCGTTGCGTCCTTACCACCCGACCTACCACCCGGGCAAGTGGCGGGCGTGGTGCGATTTCGGCACGGGTTCGCTCGGCGACATGGGTTGCCACATCATCGACCCGATCTTCCTGGCCCTGAAGCTCCGCTATCCGGAGAGCGTCGAAGGCAATGTCTCGACCGGTTACGCCGACTTCGGCCACAAGAGCCCGATCCTGAATGAGTGCTTCCCGCGCTCTTCGATCGCGCGTTACCGCTTCCCCGCCCGCGGCGACCTGCCGCCGTTGCAGCTGACCTGGTGGGACGGCGGGCTGATGCCGGCTCGTCCGACCGAGCTCGAGGACGACATGCCGTTCGGCGATGGCGATGGCGGTTGCCTACTCATCGGTGACAAAGGTAAGATTGTCTGCGGTTGCTATGGTTCGAAGCCTCGCCTACTCGACCGCGACCAGCGGGAAGCGGCGAAGAAACTCCCGAAGACCCTCGCCCGGATCCCCGGCAATAACTCCGGTCATGAGAAGGACTGGATCCGCGCGTGTAAGGGCGGCGCCCCCGCCTCGTCCAACTTCGATTACTCCGGCCCGCTCTCCGAGATGGTCCTCATGGGCAATCTCGCGATTCGCTTCCCGGATCGTAAATTACTCTGGGACGGCGCCCAGATGCAGGTGACGAACGACAAGCAGGCCAACGCCTTCGTCCGTCGCGTGTACCGTCAGGGCTTCGAACTGGGCACCTGAGTTTAGGCCCAGACGAGGTAGGCCAAGATGCCGCCGCCGAGGGCGATACGGTACCAGGCGAACACGCCCAAGCCATGCCGCGAGACGTAGCCGACTAGCCATTTCACCGAGAGGAAGGCGGTGACCGCGGCGATCGCCAAGCCGAGGAGGGCTGGACCCGCCGGGTAAACCTGAGTGAGGGCGGGTCCGAGCGACCACATTTTATAGACGGAGGCCGCCGTGAGGGTGAGCAGGCCGACCAGGAAGGAGAACTCGGTCGCGGCCGCGTGGGAGAGCCCGACCAACCGCCCACCGAGGATGGTGGCGAGGGACCGACTGGTCCCGGGTATCAGCGCGAAGCACTGACAGACCCCGATGGTCAACGCTTGGCGGAGGCCGATCGATCCAAGCTCGTCGCCCGCGGCTGGCTTGAGCCGCAGGGTGGCCTCGGCCACCAAGATGACCACGCCGCCCACCACCAAGGCGAGGGCGACGACTTCGATGGAGAAGAGAGCCTCCGCGATGGCCTCCTTCAATAGGAAACCCAAGCCGGCGGCAGGCAGGAAGGCGATGACGATGGCCAGCGCCAACCCCCGGGCGGCGGGTTCGCCTTGAGATAACCCGCGGAGCAACCCGGCGAGGCGACCCGCGAAAGCGAAAAGCACCGCGAGAATCGCACCCAGCTGGATGATGACCAGGTAGTCGTCGGCGATACGCGCCTGCGAGACCAGCCGACCTTGGCGGTCCACGATACCCGCGTAGAGGCGAGCAGGGTCCTTGGGTACGCCCAGCAACCGGTCACTCACGATCATGTGTCCGGTGGAGCTAATCGGGAGGTACTCCGTAATCCCTTCGACGGTGCCGGTCACGACCGCCCGGCCATAGGTGAAGTCCGCAGTGGCGTCCGCCGTCGCGGTCGGCGCGTCTCGGTCGGGTGAGGCGATCGCGACCAGCGGAGCGAAGAAGAGCAACCAGACAGACGATTTGACCATACTCTCTCCATGGCGACAGCCGTGGCGGAGGGCAAGAGCGGGAAAGACGCCTTGTCGCTTGCCCTGCGGGAGACTCGTCGCTTTATGAAAACCCTCCCTCTACCATGTCGGCCTCCAGCCTCATCCCGACCAACGAACCGCGCTTCCAAGTGCCCGACGCCCGGGGCCGCTTCGGCCGTTTCGGCGGTCTCTACGTCCCGGAAACGCTGATGACCCCGCTGCTGGACCTGACCAAGGCCTACGCCGAGGCCCGCCGCGACCCGGCGTTCCAGCAGGAGTACGCTGACATGCTGCGCGACTACGCCGGCCGTCCGACCGGCCTCTATTTCGCCGAGTCCTTGACGAAGCATTGCGGCGGTGCCCGCATCTACCTCAAGCGCGAGGACATGCTCCACACCGGGGCGCACAAGATCAATAACGTCATCGGCCAGGCACTTCTCGCCCGCCGCATGGGCAAGCAACGCATCATCGCCGAGACCGGGGCGGGTCAGCACGGCACCGCCACGGCCGCGGTCTGTGCGCGCTACGGCCTGAAGTGCGTGATTTACATGGGCGCGACGGACATGGAGCGCCAGGCTCTGAACGTCTATCGCATGCGTCTCATGGGCGCCGAGGTGCGCGGGGTCGAAGCCGGCCAACGCACGCTCAAGGAGGCCGTGAACGAGGCCATGCGCGATTGGGTCACCAACGTCCGCGAGACGCATTACATCCTCGGTACTGCCTACGGTGCCCACCCGTACCCGATGATGGTGCGCGATTTTCACCGCATCATTTCCCTCGAATCCAAGCAGCAGATGCTTCGCGCGGAGGGCCGACTGCCCGACGAGGTCGTCGCCTGCGTCGGGGGAGGCTCCAACGCCATCGGGGCCTTTTTTGAGTACCTCGATGAGCCGGGGGTGCGCCTGACCGGCGTCGAGGCCGGCGGCCGGGGTATCAAGCGGGGCGAGCATGCCGCGCGTTTCGCCGGCGGCCGCCTGGGCGTGCTGCAAGGTTGCATGACGAATATCCTGATGGACGGAGAAGGTCAGATCGAAGGCACGCACTCCGTCTCCGCCGGACTCGATTACGCGGCGGTCGGGCCCGAGCATTCCTACTATCGCGAACGTGGCCGCATCGACTTCGCCTACGCGACCGACGACGAATGCCTCGACGCCTTCCAGCTCCTCTCCCGCACCGAAGGTATCATCCCGGCTTTGGAGTCGAGTCACGCCATCGCGCACGGCTGCAAGGTCGCGGCGAAGGGGAAGCCGGGCGAGGTTGTCCTGATCAATCTTTCGGGTCGCGGGGACAAGGATGTCTGGAGCGCCGCCCGCGCCCTCGGCACGGAGATCAAGCTTTGAGCATGGCCGCGCACTCGATGACCGGCTTCGGCCGCGCGGAAATCGACCTTCCGGGCGCCCGGCTGGCGGTCGAACTTGCGACGGTCAACCAGAAGAACCTGCAGGTTTCGGTGCATGGTCCCGAGGCCTGGACTTCCCTGGAATCCTCGGCCACGGCGTGGGTCCGGGCCCGGCTGCAACGAGGCAAAGTGACCGCGCGGGTGACGCAGGCCGCCCCCGCGGGCGGCGCCGCGGGCACGTGGGATCTCGAGTCGACCCGGGCGCAATTACAGGAATTGGAAACCTTGGCCCGGGCGCTGGGCGCACCCTGGACGCCGCCGTCGCTGGAGCTGGTGCTCAAACTTGCCGAATCCCGACGCAGTCAGATCAGTGCCTTGCCGGACTTCACCGCCGTCGAGCCCGTCGTGCGAGCGGCCTTCACTCGAGCGCTCGACCAATTGATCGCGATGCGCGCTCAGGAAGGGGCCGCCCTCGCCGCCGACCTTCGCGATCGGCTTCGCCTGCTCGATGGTTTCGTCCGCACGATGGAGACTTCGGAGCACGGGGCGGTCCCTCGCCACCGCGAGGCCTTGCTGCGCCGCCTCAAGGACTCCGGCCTGGCGTTGGATGTCTCCGATGACCGGGTTCTCAAAGAATTGGCCTTCTTCGCGGAACGCTGCGACATCACCGAGGAGGTGGTCCGCCTGCGGAGCCACCTGGCCCAATTTGAGGCGGAATTAGGGCAGGCCAATAGCGGTCGAAAACTCGATTTCTTGGTCCAGGAACTCCTCCGGGAGGTGAACACCATCGGCAGCAAAGCCGCGGAAATCCCCACGACCCGGGCGGTTTTGGAGGCCAAAACCGAGATCGAACGTATCCGCGAGCAGGTCCAAAACCTCGAGTGAGGTTTTTTTCTGGGTGTGGTATTGCCTCGGAGGCTTTCCCATGCCTTTGTCCATCAACACTTACGAAACGGCCATGTCCAATAACCTCACCAAGCGGGATATCGTTATCAAGATCTTCACGGAGAAGGGCTACCCGCAGAAGCATATACGCGACAGCGTCCAGATGACGCTCGACGCGATCAGCGAGGCCCTGCTGTCCGGCCGCGACGTGGAACTCCGTAACTTCGGCGTCTTTCAGGTCCAGGTGCGCAAGAGCCGCGTTGGCCGCAACCCGAACCGCCCCGAGACCGATGTCATCATCCCTAAGCGGGCCGTGATCAAGTTCAAGGCAGGCAAGGAATTGAAGGCGAAGTTGAAGTCGTACGACGTCGAGAAGCCCGCGCAGTAATCACCGCGATGTCCGACATTCGAACGCTCCCCGGTTTCCGGGAGTTCTACCCTGAGGACCAGGCGGTCATCGGTCATATCATGGATGTCTGGCGCCGCGCCTGTCGGCGTTATGGCTTCCGCGAATGGAACTCGCCCGTGCTCGAGCCCCTCGAGCTCTTCACCGAGAAATCCGGCGAGGAGATCGTCCGCCAGTTATTCAACTTCGAGGACAAGGGCGGCCGTCAGGTCACCCTCCGCCCCGAGCTCACGCCCGCGCTCGCCCGCATGGTGGGGGCCAAGGCCAATGGTATGCCGAAGCCGATTCGCTGGTTTGCCATCGGTGAGAGCTACCGCTACGAGAAACCGCAGAAAGGTCGCCTCCGCGCCTTCTACCAGTTGAACGCCGACCTCCTCGGTGAGGCGGGCCCCGCCGCCGACGCCGAAATCATCGCGCTGTGTGCCGATTGCCTGATGGGCTTCGGGCTCACGCAGGCGGACTTCCGCATCCGCGTCTCCGACCGCACCCTCTGGTTCCGCTACCTGGCGACGCTCGGTATCCCGGAAGCCCAGGCGACCGCGGTGCTCGGCGTCGTCGACAAGCTGGAGCGTGGTTCGCCGGCGGACCTGCTTCAGGCGATGACCGCCGCGCTCGCGGGTACGGCGGTCGATGCGGCTTCGGCCCTCGCAGCCGCGCGCGCCTTTGCGAACACCAAGTCCCTCGCCGACCTGGAGCGACTCGCCACGGGCGATGCCGCCCTCACGGAGCGCCTGGCCGAATGGAAGCAGTTGCTCGGGACGCTGACCTCCCTGGGTTTCGCCGAGTGCGTCGCCATCGACCTCACCATCGTGCGTGGGCTGGCTTATTACACGGGCTTTGTCTTCGAGGCATTCGAGACCGGCGGCGAGGCCCGCGCCCTCGCCGGGGGTGGTCGTTACGACGCCCTGGTGAAGAAGATGGGCGGCCCGGACCTGCCGGCCGTTGGCTTCGGCATGGGCGACGTCACCTTGCGCGACCTTTTGGAGTTGCGGAAGCTCCTCCCGGTCTACGCCGACGGGCCTGATTTCTACGCCATGATCCTGGGGGATGACGCCCGCTCGGCCGCCCTGGAGGATGTCGCGTCGCTGCGCCGCGCCGGCTTCCGCGTCGAGTACAACCTCCGCGACGGCAAGTTCGGCAAGCTCGCGCAACAGGCCGAGACCGCGGGGGCGAAGTACGCCCTGGTCTACGGTGGCGGCGAAGTCGCGAAGGGCGTCGCCAAGGTCCGCAGCCTGGCCGACCGGAGCGAGGCCGAGGTGCCTCGCACCGACCTGGTCCCGGCGTTGCGGGCGGTGTTGGAAGATGGGATGCGCGCGATCCTTCCCTGAGCCGATGACCGAGCAGGCGCGCCAGTACCGGGACATGGCCAAGACCGCCTCCTGGACCATGGTGTCGCGGGTACTCGGCTTGTTCCGCGACCAACTGACGGCGGCCATCTTCGGCGCTTCGGCGGTCGGCGCCGCTTTCCTTTTCGCTTTCCAGATTCCGAACCTATTCCGCCGGTTGCTGGGCGAAGGCGCGTTGACCGCCGCCATCGTGCCGGTGCTGGCCGACAAGACCGCCCGCGAGGGGAAGGCGGCGGCCTTCGGGTTCCTGAATCACGTGCTGCGCCGGATTCTGCCCGGGATGATCGGGCTGACGTTGTTAGGCGTCGGCGGCGCCTTGCTCTGGGCCTTCGTCCGCCCGGCCGACGCCAACGTGGCGATCCTGACGGCCGCGTGCATGCCCTACATGCCGCTCGTCTGCGTCGCCGCGCTCTTCACTTCGGCGGTCAATCTTAGCGGCCGCTTCGGCTTGGCGGAAATCGCCTCGGGCCTGCTGAATCTCTGCATGATTGTCGGCCTGGGTCTCTTCGGCCTGTTGGCCGACACCGAGATGGGCAAGGCGGGCTGGTTGTGCGCCGGCGCGCTCGCGGGCGGCACCTTGCAACTGTTGATCCCGCTGCAAGGCCTGCGTCAGGAAGGCTGGCGCTCCGGGCCGGGGCAGGTCGACCCCGTCGCCTGGCGGACGCTCAGCGTGGCTTTCCTGCCGGCCGCCCTCGGGGCGGGTATTCAGCAGATCAACTTCCTGGTCTCGCGGGGACTGGCCTTTAAGGTCAGCGATGCCGGCCTGACCTACTACTACATCGCTAATCGGATCGTCGAACTACCCATCGGCCTCTTCAGCGCGTCCATCGCGGTGGTGATGTTCCCGGCGCTCGCGATGGCCTTCGCCCAGGGCGACCGGCCGGCGCTGGCGCGGAACTACGCCCGCGGTCTCCGGCTCATCCTCGCCGTCAACGTGGCCGCGGCCTTTGGTCTCGCGGTGCTGGCCGGACCCATCGTCCAGCTGCTTTTCGAGTTCGGCAAGTTCACCCCGGAGCATTGCGCGGCCACCAGTCGTCTGCTCGTGCTCTTCGCCGTCGCCATGCCGTTCTACGCCATGATCTCACTGGCCACGCGGGCCCTGAACGTCGCCGGCCAGACCCGCGTGACCCTGATCGCGGCGCTGCACGCCTTGACCATCAACTTCCTCGGCTCCCTCGGGGCCATCATGCTGGGTTACGGCGTCGAGGGCTTAGCCATCGCCAATGCCGCCTCGACGATTTGGCAGTACCTGGTGCTCCGCCATTACCTCAAGCGCCTGGCCCCCGAGTTCCTCGCCGAGCCGATGCTTAAGCCGGCCCTTCTGGTCCTGTTTGGTTCTTTTCTCCTCGGCGTCATCGCCTATCAGGCGACCGCCTGGATTCATCTACAGGGATTCAACCACCTGCCGGAGAAACTTAACCTCGGTCTCTCGATGCTGCTCGGTGGTGGGGTCGCCATGGTCGCGTACGCCATCTACCTATACCTGTTACGCTACCCCGAACGCGACCTTCTGCGGGGCTTCGTGAACAAGCTCCTGCGGCCGACCGGTTACCAGCTTAAGGCTTGATCTTACCGACCTTGGCGGGGCGGGGTGCCGTCGGAACCAGGGGGGCAGGGGAGGGCACGGTGGCGGTGGTCCGGTAACGCTTCACCAAGGCCCGCAGGGTCGCCACGGTTTCGGGGTCGGCGACGCCGTCCACCTTGCGCGGCCGGAAGTGACGCTGAAAAGCTTCGATCGCGAGATTCAAACCGCGGTCACCGGCCTCGACCGCATAACCGTAGGTCAGGAGCAACCGGCGTAACTCGGCGGCGTTGGCCGTGGGGGCGGACTTGGTGAACGCCGCCACATCTTCCGGCAAGGGCCAGGCCCCGATTTTCTGCGACGAGAGTTCCGCCCAAGGAAAGAGCAGCCCGGGGTCGATCTTGCGGCCCACGGCGATGTCCGAATGCGCCAGGACTTCGGTCGGCGCGATGGTGGGGTTCCGGCGTAGGATATCGGCGCACAGTTTCACGATGACATCTTTTTGCCCTGGGGCGTAGGGATGGATGTTGCCATCGAGGTTGATGATCTCGATGCCGATGGAATTCTGGTTCAGGCTTTCAAATTGGCGCCAGCCGCTTTTACCGGCATGATAAGCCACTTTATTTTCCGGCACCATCGCGATGACCCGGGGAGGTTGTTCGTCCGTCACGAGGTAGTGGATGCCGACCCGGTGATTGGTCTGCTTCCCCTGAAGGACATCATACGAACCGGCCAGATTGCCGCCGGTATGATGCAGGACCAGGACTTGAATCGGGCCCCGACGGGCTTCCGATCCCAGTGAGTTCGCCCCTTGTTCAATCTTCAGGCCGGTCTCGGTCTTGGTCGCGAGCGGCAGCTTGGCGGGAGGACTGGACGGCGCCGTTGAACATCCCCCGACGAGACCAGAAAGGGCAAAAATCAATGGGGCAGCCCAAGCCGTGCGGTGTACCTTGTTCATGACGATGCGCAGCATCGTCTAATTCGGAGCCATTCAGACCCCAAGATAATACCATTAATATCTATTTTATTACTTAATTAATTGGATGTTATCTGATTAGACATAATGTATATTGTGCGAAATGTTTGTCTGGGTTGTTTTCCTATTCAATCGGTTATTGCTCGCTTGACTACGAACGGTCATTTAAAACGCACCTTTATGAAAGTCGCACGCCACATCATTGAAGCCCGCCGGGAAGCCATCGCCAAACTGCTGAGCAAAGTGGGGTATGTTCCGGTCCTCGAAATCTGCAAACAGTTCAATGTCTCCGAAGCCACCGCTCGCCGCGACCTCACGGAACTGGAAAGCCAACGTCGGATCACGCGGACGCACGGTGGCGCCCTCTCGGATTTCAATCGCAACTTCCCGCCCCTCGACGATCGCAAGGTCGAGGATGCGGAGGCCAAGCGTAAAATCGGTAACCTGGCCGCCTCCCGCGTGAAGCCCGGCATGACGGTTTACCTGGATTCAGGTTCGACCATCTTCTTCGCGGCCGAAGCGATCGCTTCCGCTGGTGTCGCCGACCTCCAGATTGTCACGACCTGCTTGCCTACGGCTCAGCTGATCTCCTGCCTGCCGGGGGTCGAAGTCTACATCCCTGGCGGTTTGTTCCTGACCCGACATGCCATGGTCGCCGGTGACCGCACGCTCGAAGAGGTCGCTCGCTGGAATTTCGACGTCGCCCTGCTCGGCGCTGAAGGCATCGATGAGAACGGGTTGTGGAACTCGCAGCGCGACATCTCCCATCAACAGCGGGAAGTCATTCGGCGCAGCGACGAGGTGCTCGTTTGTATGAACAAGGTGAAACTGGGCCGCGGCGGCCCTTGCGCCGTGACGCGCGATGTGAGTGCGCTCTTTTTAGTCACCGACGCCGATGCGGCCTCGGTCGCCAACGCGAAGGTCAAGATGGCCCCGGACCACGTTCTGACGGCCTGACCTCCTGGTCGCGGCCGCGCCCCAGACCCGAGAGTCCATGCCCACCGACGCCCTCCAGTCGTTGCTCGACCTTTCCCACACCCTGGGTGGCGAGCGTCTTCGTCTGGCGATCCTCGGCGAGGGTAACACGTCCCTGCGTCTGGATGAAGCGACTTTCACGGTGAAGGCTTCCGGGTCAAACCTTGCCACGCTCCGCCCGTCCGACCTCACCGTCTGTCGGTTCGAACGCTTACTTCCCCTGCTCGACTCGCGGACCGCCAGTGACGCGGAGATCGACCAAGCCCTCCTTGCCTCCCGGGTCGATGAAGCCACGCGCAAACCTTCGATCGAAGCCCTGTTTCACGCCTACCTCTTATCGCTCCCGGGCGTCAATTGCGTCGGCCATGTCCATGCCATCGCGGTCAATCAGCTGCTCTGCTCGCCCCGGGCCGCCGACTTCGCCGCCCACCGCACGTGCCCCGACGAGGTCGTGATGTGCGGCGTGGAATCGGTGCTCATTCCCTACGCCGAGCCGGGCCTCGCCCTCTCGCAAGCCATTCGTCACGGCGTCACTGACTTTGTCCGCCGCACCGGCCGGGCGCCGAAGATCATCCTCTTGCGCAACCACGGCATCATCGCCGTCGGCCCTTCCCCCCAAGCCGTGCTCGGCTCGTTGCTGATGGCGGAGAAAGCCGCCGAGATCTTCGTCGGCGCCGCCGCCCTAGGCGGGCCGGTTTTCCTGAGCTCCGCCCAGTGCGAGCGTATCGCGGGTCGCCCCGATGAACTCTATCGCCAGAAGCTGCTCGGGATGTGACCCCTTCGCCCCCTACCCTGCCCATGTCCAACTACCTCGCCATCGACCTCGGCGCCGAATCCGGCCGCGTGATCTTCGGTTCCCTCCAAGGCGGCAAGCTCCGCATGAAGGAGGTCCATCGCTTCGCCAACGGCGCCATCACCGCCAACGGTACCCTTCGCTGGGATATCGTCCGGATCTTCCGGGAAATCCGGGTCGGGCTCGCCAAGGGCGCCAAACTCGGTTCCGTGAAGTCCATCGCTTGCGACTCCTGGGGCGTCGACTACGTCCTCCTCAAGGGAGACGGCCCGATGCTCTCCCTCCCGTACACCTACCGCGATGAGCGCAGTTTCAAGGCGTTCGAGAAGGCCCAGCAAAAGTTCTCCCAGCGCCAGCTTTTCGAGGGCACGGGGATCGCCTCGATTTCCATTAATACCCTCTACCAGTTGCTGGATGACGTCGAGCAGCGCCCCGAGATGCTCCGTTTCGCGGATAAATTCCTGCTCATCGGCGATTACATCACCTGGCTGCTCACGGGCCAGGCTCGCGCCGAGGAGACCTTGATCTCCGGGAGCCAGTGCTGGGACACGCGCAAGCGTGATTGGGCCTGGCCCGTGCTGAAGAAGCTCGGCATCCCGAAGCACCTATTCCCTAAGCCCATCGCCCCCGGGGTGAAGCTAGGCAAACTCCGCCCCTACCTCGCCCAAGAGACTGGCTTGGCCAAGTCCGAGGTTGTCACGACCTGCGCCCACGACACCGCCGCGGCGGTCGCCGCCGTGCCCGCGACCAAGGGCGACGATTGGGCTTACTTATCTTCCGGCACCTGGTCGCTGCTTGGCGTCGAGTTACCCCAACCGCTCGTCAATGAGACCGTGCGGCTGGCCAAGTACACGAATGAGGTCGGCTTTGGCGGCACCTCGCGCTTCCTGAAAAATCTCGTCGGGCTCTGGGTGCTCCAGGAATGCCGTCGTGAATGGATGGAAAAGGGGGAAGTCTCCGACTACGCAGAGATCACGAAGCTCGCCATGAAGGCGCCCAGCCTCCGTGCCTTCATCCGGCCGGACGACACCCGTTTCGCCAAGCGCGGCGATATGGTCGCCAAAGTGCAGGCTTTTTGCCGCGAGACCAAGCAGCCGATCCCCAAGACTCATGGTGAAATCGCCCGCTGCATTCTCGAATCCCTGGCGCTCCTTTACCGCCTCGAGATGGACGCGATGGAGAAACTGACCGATCGAGAGATCAAGGTGCTCCATGTCGTCGGTGGCGGGTGTCGCAATGCCTTGCTCAATCAAGCCACCGCCGACGCGACCGGTCGAACGGTCATCGCCGGCCCGGTCGAAGCCACCGCGGCGGGCAATATCTTGGTCCAAGCCATCGCCATGAAGGAGGTCAAGGACCTCGACGCTGTCCGGGGAATCGTCCGAAAGTCTTTTGAGGTAGTGACTTACAAGCCTAAGGGCGGAGTCCTCTGGGCCCAGGCTTTGGCCAAGTTTAATGGTTTAAAGAAGTCGTAAAACCCTCTAACCCTCCCCTCCCCCTTTCCAACGTAACGCACCATGTCCTCCTATAAGTACGTCTCTCACCTCTGGAACGATGCCGAAGCGGCGAAGCTCGATGCCGTCGGCCGTCTGGTCTACCGCTCGAACAAGCTCGGTGCCGACCAGCGCATCACCAACACCGGTGGCGGCAACACCTCCTCGAAAGTCGTCGAGAAGGATCCCTTGACCGGCCAGGACACCCTTGTCCTTTGGGTCAAGGGTTCCGGCGGCGACCTCCGCACCAGCAACCGCGAGAACTTCTCCTCCCTCTATCAGGACAAACTAATCGGCCTCCAGCGGTCGTATGCCGCGCGGGCCGACAAGGGCCTCAAGGCCCCCGCCGAGGACGACATGGTCGGCATGTATAACCATGCCACGTTCAACCTCAACCCGCGCGCCTCCTCGATCGATACCCCGCTGCACAGTTTCCTCCCCGGCAAGCACGTCGACCACATGCACCCGAACGCGATCATCTCGATCGCCGCCTCCAAACACTGCGAGGCCCTCACGCAGTCGATCTTCGCCGGCAAGATGGCCTACGTGCCGTGGATGCGCCCGGGCTTCGAACTCGGCCTCGCCATGCAGGAGATCTCCCGTCAGCAGCCTGCGATCAAAGCCATCATGATGGGGCAACATGGCTTTATCTCTTGGGACGATGAAGACAAGGCCTGCTACGAATTGACGCTCGCCATGATTGAACAAGCCGGGGCCACCATCGAGGCCAAGTACCAGGCCAAGGGGGGCGATGCCAAGGCCTTCGGCGGCGCGCTCTACCAGACCCTCGAATCCGCCCAGCGTCACGCGACCTTCGCCACTATCTTGCCTTGGCTCCGCGGCCAAGTCTCCAAGGAGAAGCGCTTCATCGGTACGATTCAAGACGACGAGAAAATCCTCCGCTTCGTCAACTCGAAGGACGCGCCGCGCCTCGCCGAGCTGGGTACCTCCTGCCCGGACCACTTCCTTCGCACCAAGATCAAGCCGCTCTACGTCCACTGGAACCCGCAGAGCGAGGACGCCACCGCCCTGCAGTCAAAGCTGGCCGCCGCCCTCGAACAGTACCGCAAGGACTACGCCACCTATTACAACGCCTGCAAGCGCCCGAATTCCCCGGCGATGCGCGACCCGAACCCGACCGTCGTCCTTATCCCCGGCCTCGGCATGATCGCCTGGGGTAAGGATAAGTCCGAATCCCGCGTCACCGCGGAGTTCTACAACTGCGCCGTCGAGGTCATGCGCGGTGCCGAGGCCATCGACGAGTACATCGCCCTCCCCCAGCAGGAAGCCTTCGACATCGAGTACTGGCTGCTGGAGGAAGCGAAGTTGAAGCGGATGCCGGCCGAGAAGGAACTCGCCCGTCAGGTCATCATCGTCGTCGGCGCGGGCTCCGGCATCGGCAAGGAAACCGCCCACCGCCTCGTCAAGGAGGGCGCCCACATCGTCTGCGTCGACAAGAACGTCGAGGCGGCCCAAGTCACCGCCAAGGAGATCACCGACAAGCTTGGAAACGGTATCGGCGTCGCCGGCACCGGCCTCTCCAACTGCGGACCCGCCATCGGTCTCGCGGGAGATATCATGGACCGCGCCTCGATCCGCAAGATGCTCGACCAGGTCGCGCTCGCGTATGGCGGCTTCGACTCCATCTGCGTCACCGCCGGCATCTTCGTCTCCCCGGACACGACTGGCCACATCCCGGACGACAAGTGGGCGCTCACTTTCGCCCTCAACGTCACCGGTAGTTACCTCGTCGCCGACGAAGCCTTCAAGACCTGGAAAGAACAGGGTCTCCGCGGTAACCTCGTGCTGACCACCAGCGCCAACGCCGCCGTCGCCAAGAAAGGCTCCGTCGCATACGACACCTCGAAGGCTGCCGCCAACCACCTCGTCCGCGAGATGGCCATGGAGCTCTCGCCCCTGATTCGGGTGAACGGCGTGGCCCCGGCCACCGTCGTGCAGGGGTCCGCGATGTTCCCCCGCGACCGAGTGATCGCCTCGCTTGCGAAGTACGGCATTCCTTACACTGATGATGAGGCGACCGATTCGCTGACCACGAAGCTTTCCCGCTTCTACGCCGATCGCACCTTGACCAAGAACCCCATCACCCCTGCCGACCAGGCCGAAGCCTATTTCCTACTCGTGACGAACCGCCTCAGCAAGACGACCGGCCAAGTCATCACCGTCGACGGCGGCTTGCACGAGGCGTTCCTGCGCTGATCCCGTACGCATCTCCCGCTTCGTCCCTTGCTTCGTCGACCAACTAACCCATGGCGACCCGATGCCTAGCATGCTTTCCTTCATCACCGGACCCAGCCGAGCCGGGGACATTGAACGTTTTTTAGTGCTGGGCGCCCACGGTCGGAAGGAACTTTACCTGGTCTTGGTGGGTTAAAGAAGGTGTGATGCGCCCGCTCTTTGCCCTGTTTGCCTGGACCCTAGGCCTTTCGGCGGCGGAAGTGACCCCTGTAAAGTGGTCAGGGGAGATTAATGTACCTGACCCCGTGGCCGTTACGGTCGACGAAAAAGGGGCGGTTTACGTGTGTGCTACGACACGGCGCAAGGTGGCCGACCTCGACATCCGCGAGCACCCGCAATGGATCGCCGCCGACCAAGCCCTGACCTCGCCGATCGAAAAAGAGGCTTTTTACAAACGAGTGATGGCGCCGGGGGTGCTCCGCGGCCCGCAGGGTAGCCTCAAGGATCACAACCGCGACGGGAGCGTCGACTGGCGCGACCTCACCGTCCATCAGGAGCGCATCTACAAACTGGTCGACACCGACGGGGATGGCGTGGCGGACAAGCTCACGGTCTTCGCCGAAGGTTTCAACCCGGTGGGCGGGGGCATCGCCGCGGGGATTCTCTACCATGACGGTTGGGTCTATGTGGCCGTGCAGCCAGACCTCTGGCGACTGAAGGATACGGACGGCGACGGGGTCGCGGACTTGAAGGAACTCGTCTGCACCGGTTTTGGCGCCCACATCGCCTACGCGGGCCATGACATGCACGGACTCCGCCTCGGGCCCGACGGCCGGATCTACTGGACCATCGGCGACAAAGGGGCGAACGTGACGAGCAAGGAAGGGCGACACTTTTACTTCCCCCATACTGGTTCGGTGCTTCGCTGTGAACCCGATGGCACGGGTTTCGAGGTTTTCGCCTCAGGTCTCCGTAACATCCAGGAAATCGCCTTTGACGACCTTGGTAATATCATCGGGGTCGACAACGACGCTGACCAACCCAAGGAACGTGAACGCCTGGTCTACGTGGTGGAAGGCTCTGACTCGGGCTGGCGTTGCCACAGCCAGTTCATGAAACTTAATAGCCGCTGGATGCGCGAGAACATCTGGCAGCCCGCCGGCGCGCCCGACCAGCCCCTGTGCTTCACCCCGCCCATCGCCAACTACTCCGACGGCCCCGCGGGCTTCCTGCACGAACCTGGCCACGCGCTCGACGGCACCTTGCGCGGCCACTTCATCCTGGACCAGTTCCCGAACGGCAAGATGGACGCCTTCACCTTGGAGCCGGCGGCCGATGGTTTCCGGATGACCAGACTTCGCACCATCAACAAGGGCATCATGGGCATCGGCATGTCGTGGGCCCCCGATGGCCGCGCCTATTTCGCCGACTGGATCGGCGGTTACCCGCTCGACGGCAAGGGTGCGGTCTGGCGCATGGACGTCGCCACGCAGACCGACCCGGTCTCCAAGGAAATCCTTTCCCTGCCGCTCTCGGCCGCCGTGCCCAAGGACCGCCTGCTGGCCTTGCTCGCCCACCGCGACCAGCGGGTGCGCGTCAACGCCACGCTCCACCTCGACCGGCTCGGCGCGTGGTCGGAACTCCTCGCCTTGGCCCGCGACCCGAAGCAGCCGTTGCTCGCCCGTATCCACGGCGTCTGGGGTTGGGGCATGGGCCTGCGACACGACAAGCTCGCCGACCTGCACGGCGTCGCCGAGCTGCTCACCGACGACTCCGACGAGCTCCGGGTCCAGTTGCTGAAGGTGCTGTCGGAAGGCAAGATGCCTCCGGGAAACCGGCTGACTAAGGAAGGTGAGATCGACGACCTGATCGCCACGCGGATCGGCGTCCAGCTCGCCTCGCCCAACCCTCGGCTCCGCATGCAATCGGCCCTCACCCTCGGTCGCTTGCGCCTCGGCGAGGCCGCGCTGCCGGCGAGCCGCCCGGCGCTCCCGAGCTTCTTCCACGACGCCGCAGCCGACCTGCGGATGCCCTGGCTTCGGCACGGCCTGGTGGTCGGCTTGGCCGGCACCCAGACCGAGGCCGCCTTGCTCGCGTTGGCGCAGGACCCGGATGCCGCGAAAGCCACCTTCGCGACCTTGGCCTTGGCGCGTCGAAAATCACCGGCCCTCAGCCGACTGCTCGCCTCCCCGCACGCCGCCGTGCTCAACGAAGCGGCGCGTGCCATCCATGACGACGACGGGATTCCTGCAGCCCAGGAAGCCTTGGCTGCGATTGTGGCCGCCCCGCCCGCGGCCCTGCCTGCGACCGCACTCCGTCGGGCCCTCAACCAAAACCTCCGGCTCGGCACCCCGGAAGCCGCCGCGCGAATCCTGACCTGGATCCAGTCCCAGCCCGAGTCCGCGAAACTCCTGCCGGAAGCCTTGCAGGCCCTACTCGTCTTCCCCTCGCCTCCCTCCCTCGACTTGGTCGACGGTACTGCGCACGATTACCCGGCCCGCCCCATCGCCCCGCTGGCTCATGTCCTCCGCGCCGGACAAACGAAGTTACTTGCGTTACAGGATCCGGCGTTGAAGGCCGTCGCCGTGGAATTGCTCGTCAAGTACGGCCTCGATATTCCTACCCCAGAATTACTCCGCCTCGCCAGTGCCCCGAACGTCACGTCCACCGTGAAACTGCAGGTCCTCCGCTTGCTGGCCGCCAAGACCGACGCGCTCGGCGAGGTTAGGTCCGCGCTCGTCGCCGCCACGGGCGAGACCAGTCCGCCGGAACTCCGGGTTGAAGCCCTCCAACTGCTCGGAGGGGTCGCTCCAGACATCGCGTTGAGCACCGCCCAACGCTTCCTGGATGGGAAAGGTTTCAAACCCGCGGAACGCCAGGCGGCGGTGGCCATCGTCGCCACGTCGACCCAGCCTGACGCCGCCGCCCGTCGTCTCGCCTTACTCGAACTCCTCGTCAAGGGTCGGCTGGACGCCTCCCTCCGGCTCGATGTCCACGCCTTCGCGCTGACCTCGGCGGAATCGGCCGTGCAAGCCGCGCTTCGTCGCTACTTGACGCTCGCCCGCCAGCCGGAAGCCCTCGCCACCCCCGACCTTCCCTTCGAATTACTGATCGTGGGCGGCGACCCTCAACGCGGTCGCCTCATCGCGAACGAACACCTCGCCGCGAATTGCACCGCCTGTCACCGGTTTGAGTCGGACGAAGGCAGTGAGGTCGGACCAGCACTCAAGGCGGTCGGGGCGCAAAAGTCTCCCGCGGAATTGGCCGAATCCCTCGTCAACCCCTCCGCCAAGATCGTCCCGGGCTTCGGCTTCGAGACCTTGATATTAAGGAACGGCGAGACCCTGGCTGGCGTCGTCACGGCTGAACCCGGCATCTTGAGCAAGACCTACACCCTGCGCCTGGCGGACGGCACGAAGCGTACCATCCCGGCGGGAGAACTTGCGAGCCGCACCCCACCGGTCTCCATCATGCCCCCCATGCTCGGGATCCTGACTCCTGCTGAGATTCGCGATGTCGTCGCCTACCTGGCGACCTTGGGGTCCAAGGAGAAGAAAGCGAAGAAGTGAGTCAGCCGTAAGTTTGATTGAACCAGGGGCGCGATTGGGGTGTCCTAGGTCGATGCCCCTCCGCCTAGCCCTCCTTTGGCTACCGCTCCTCGCCGGCGCCGCCTCGACCGAAGTCGCCGACGGGCAAAAACAATACGATGCATGGTACTGGAAAGCTCCGGCCACGCGCCTCGAGAACCTACGGTGGTCTGAAAACGGCGAGTACCTGGTCTTTAGTGAACGCGGTTCGGCCCACGTTTGGAAACAGGTCACCTGCGCATCGGGTCAAGTACGACCGGCCTTCGACCCGACGACCATCGCCGCGCGGATCGCCTCCCTCTCCCCGGGACAACCCCCCTCGGCCAAACCTCCCTTCACGCGCGTCGTGCCGCTCGACGACGGTCGTCTTCGGCTGGAGAATGACACCGCGGGTTGGATCCTCGAAAAAGATGGTCAGCTCACCTCGGCGAAACCTGGTAAGGCCCCGGAGGCCGGCGCCTCCGGACGCAATCGCTCCGTCGGACGGGAGAACCTGTTGTCCGCGACCAAACTCGGCGAGCGTTCGCCGGACGGCAAGTGGCGGGTCACGCTGAAGGACGGCAACGTCCTCCTGCTCGATGCCACGCATCCCGAGACGGCCCGTGCCCTCACCCAGGACGGTAAGCCTCAGGATGGTTGGACGGGCCCCGTCTCTTGGGCGCCGGATGGGCAACGTTTCGCCCTCTGGCGGGAACGCATCGTACCCATCCGCCAGTACACGGTGGTCGACTCGCTGCAGGGCACGAAGAAAGACATCCCGTACGACAAGCCCGGGGACGATAAAACCGAACGAATTCCCTGGGTCTTCTCCGTCGCGGCGGAAGCGCCGTCCAGCCCCGGCCGCGAGGTCCTGCCTTTGACCATGAACACCGACCGCCTCGACTGGACCGCCGACAGCCGGCGGCTGCGCAGTCAGTTCGTCAAGCGGGGTTTCACGGGCCATGGCATCATCGAGTTCTCCGCCGACACCCATCGCTGGCGGCAACTGCTGGTCGAGGAGGATCCGAAATTCGTCTACACGTACGGGTCCCGCTACCGGTATGACCTTGAGGAAAACCAGACGCTGTGGGCCTCGGAACGCAGCGGCTTTAATCAGCTTTACTTGGTCGACCTCGGCACCGGCCGGACGATTCGTCCGGTGACCACCGGCCCGGGTATCATGAAGCAAGTCGTCGCGGTCGATGCGAAGGCGGGCGAACTCCTTTACTTCGGGATCGGGCGCTCGCCCGGCGAGAGCCCCTACCACCAGCACCTCTACCGCACCGACCTCCGTGGCCGGCCACCGATCGACCTGACTCCCGGCGACGCCCACCACACCGTCGAGTTCTCCCCCGGTCGCAAGTACCTGGTCGACACCGCTTCCCGCGTCGACCTCGCCCCGGCCTTCACCTTGCGCGCTTCCGCCGATGGTCGCGCGTTGGCGACGCTGAGCGTCGGCACCCTGGAGAAACTCCAGGCGGCTGGCTGGCAGGAACCGATTCGCTTCCACACCAAGGATCGCGACGGCAAATTCGACATCTGGGGGATCGTCCATCGCCCCTACCCCTTCGACCCGAAGCAGAAATACCCGGTCCTCGAGTACATCTACGCGGGGCCGCAGGACTCCTTCGTGCCGCGGAGCTTCACTTTCTGGAATAACAACCACCGGGAACCGACGCTCAAGGGTTTCTACGTCGTGCAGATCGACGGTCGGGGGACCTGGAATCGGGGCAAGGAGTTCCACCAGGAGGCATGGCGCAACCTGCGAGATGCGGGCTTCCCTGATCGCATTCGTTGGCTGACCGAATTCGCCAAAGGCGAACCTTCCATGGATCTCGGACGCGTCGGGATCCTCGGGGGCTCCGCCGGCGGCCAGAACACCGTCCACGCCCTCCTGTTGCATGGTGATTTCTACCGCGCGGGGGCGGCGGACTGCGGTTGTTACGATAATCGCGTCGATAAGCTTTGGTGGAACGAGCA
>Ga0114978_10000402_pt1 | contig 36140 bp, 29 predicted proteins | sample S_140212_EF_Meta_FD_87027 | JGI IMG/M metagenome (GOLD analysis project Ga0114978, IMG submission 87027) | Freshwater microbial communities from Lake Simoncouche, Canada to study carbon cycling - S_140212_EF_MetaG | ecosystem: Environmental > Aquatic > Freshwater > Lake | place: Lake...
CTTGCTCAACTGTCGCAGTGTCAAACGAGTTTTACGCAGTTGATTTTTTTGAGGCTGGCTGTTGTCCTGTGCGACATCTTGGTAGCCTTCGGGTTCACGCTGGTAAAGTTCATTTAGTATCATACAGGTATTTATGATGTTGGTGGTGGTGGAACTGCTGTGGGTGCTGTTCCTGCACCTGCTGGTGCGCCTGGCAAGGCACCTGCATCGGGTGCACCTGCAGGTGGCATAGCTGCCAGTTCTTCACCGGTAGTAATATCTGCTTCCATACCTGCTGGAGTAATACCAATACTACGCAGATCTTGTCCTTGTGTGGTACTTAACTCAGGCTGATCACGTTCTTCACGCCAGAGTTTTTCGTTTTCTACAATCTCTTCTTGACTCAGTCCCAGGTACCGTTCCATCAAGAAACGCTTGCTCATGTAGGGCAACTGCTCCAGTGTACTGAATGTGCCAACTCTGCTGGTGTCCATTTCTGCTTGACGATAACTGGCAAAGTTCTGTGGAGGACCTAATACAATATCAAAAATGCTGTTGTCAATGTTAAAACCACGCCATTTCATGAACATCTTGAATTCGTCATCCAGTTTCTGCATGATTAAACGCTGTAAACGTTCACAATACTGGTTGAATCTGTACTCTTGTATCAGTGCTGTGCCGACTTTTCCGTCGTTCATTGCACGGTCTGAATCGTCAGGACCAGTGGGCAAGTAACTACTAGGCACACGCAGGCCCCGGGCCATTTTGTTGTTGAAATACTTTAAATCGTCAATTTCGCCCAGTCCTGTGCCGCCTGGCAGTGTGTCTACACTACTGCCGCGTCCGTCGGCTGTTTGTGGGAAAAAGTAATCTTCGTTGATACTGAGCGGATTGTAACTGGCATCCATTAGATTTTGTCCGCCACCGTTCACAGTGGGAATACGTCGCTGATGCATTTCGTTTTTGACACGTTCCACAAAGGCCATGGCCATATGGCTAGGCATGTTGCCCACGTCAATTTTAAACACTCTACGCTCTGGAGCACGGCTCACACGATAGATCAGCACAGAGTCTTCCAGTAGTTCTTTTTGTTTGTAAACTTTGAAGATGTTTTCTAAGATGCTTTGTCCAAATGGCCAAAAGTAATCCAATCCTTCATTCAGGCTCAAATGCACCACGTGCTTGGCATCAATACAGGTTTCGTTCATGGCCTGCGCAAATCTACTGTTGCCCACAGTGCCGCCGGCACCGCCGCCAGATCCACCACTGGGACTTGAGTAGTTGGTCTGTCCTGTACTACCTGTTGATCGGCTCACATAGTAGTCGCTGGTGGTTTTTTGTGCAATGCTTAGATTTTGAAAGTTAGGGTTGATGTCACGAATAATGTATTGCTCAGGACGTTTGCCTTCTGATTCATTCACAATGACTCTGCTGACCTTGACCATGTCAACCCAGTACATTTCAAATGTTTCTGGATCACGCACAAACACCTGGTCACCATACTTGATGGTGTTACGAAACAGTTTGAACATGCGCTGGTCCAGCTTGTTCAGTTTGGTCCATTGTTGTAACTGCTTTTTAATAATTTCTACTTCGTGATCAGTGGGAGTGTCTTTGAATGTGATATCAAACGGTGTGTTGTTGTCTTCGTTGTTCTGTGTGCTGAACTCGGCAATGATGTCCAAGCATGCATTGATTTCCGAATCAAGATCCATATTTTCATACTGATTATAACGTTCAACACGATTGGGATGGCCTGAGTACACTTCCGGCAGTCTGCTGGCATAGTTACGAAATGCAAAATCATTGCCTGTTCCGGTGTTGCCAGTGTAGCCGTTTTGACGATCGTAGCCGGGTAGACCAGACTGATTACGCCCAGAGATGGGACTCAGTTGGCCATTGGCGTCACCTGCGGCCACTTTGAAGTACTTCATCCACCCGCGCTTACGACCATTTTCCATTTCAGCCATTTAATTGTTCCTTTTTGCACACAGCAATATTTACCGTGATCACTGTGCATACTTCAATATCTTGGTTTGTACATCAACTGAACTTCGTTGTGCTCTGACCATTTCTTGCATCATTCCAACCATTGCTCTATTTGAATTTGCCATATCTTCAAACATTTGTACAAAGTTTCCGCCGCCGTTGTTCAATGGTATGACTGCTTCGTCGCCATGTAGCGTAGCAGGGTATCCAGAGTTTGGTCCCGAAAATACTCCGCCTGCTTCTGCTGTGATTGCAGAATCTTTTAACAGGCCCACTATGGTTGGGCCTCGACTTTTTACCTGTCCATACCACTTGCTGCCTTCTAGATTAGATGCAGCACCTGCAAGATCCGAATTAGCCAATTGTTCTTTTAGCTTGGGCCATTTTTGAATCCAACTTGGTCCCATATTAAAAGTTAAATCAGTTAACGCACCTTGCCCAGAGGTACCAAGTTTACCAAATCCTGGAATTTTCTGTGCGGCTAGTCTGTGATGAGCATAATCATCCTCAAACATTTTCATTATTTCTTCTTGGGAAAATTCTCTGTTCCATTCAGGAGGTAAAGATTTTCCATCACCTATTAGATGCCCTACTCCCACAGTCCACAACCCCAAACTGTCTTTGTAAGGCTTGTTACGTATACCTTCGTGGGCAATAATCATTTTCTTGATTTCATCTTCACTCATACCACTAGTTTTAGATGCAGTTTTTAATTTTGCTGGAGGCGGTGCAGCATTAGATCCAGTTTTTTCTGCGCCCTGGCCATCTGTGCCGGTAACAGCGCCTTGTTTAGCAGGTGCTGCCGCTGATGGTGCTGGTCTAGCTGCCGCTGGTGCCGCAGGTGCCGCTGATGGTGCTGGTCTAGCTGCCGCTGGTGCCGCAGGTGCCGCTGATGGTGCTGCCGCTGGTGCTGGTCTAGCTGCCGCTGGTGCTGCCGAAGCAGGAGCAGGTGCAGATCCTACCGGTGCACCACGATTATTTTTGACGCCTGCAAAGCCAGCTAGACTTTCCAAGGCTGCGGTTGCTGAATCAGTAGCCCCGGTCAATGCGCTCATACCGGTTGTAACAGCACCCATGCCTACCTGAAGCGCATCTTGCTGTCTAGCAGTGATCTGACGATCATTCTGTTCTTGCTTTACTCTGTTTTTTGTTATGTTGTCATCTACAGCTTGTGCTGTTTTGCCAGCATCAACTTTTTCACCCAACGTTCCTGCTTTCTGCATAGCAGTTGCTTGATTTTGGGCTTTGAGGGAAATACCATATTGATCTTGAACACCTATAGAAGCACGGCCGATTGCGCCTTTTCTATCCTTTTCAAACCCCTGGACCATTGTTGAAAAAACTTCGCTTGCGTCAAACATTCCACTGGCCAGCATTCGTTGTGCCTCAGGCGCTGATCGCATGAGCTTTTGTACTTCTGGACTGTTAAACGTGCCAGTGACCGAATTTAACATACCTTTTCGAATGGCTGGATCCAGATTTGCTGAGTAGCTTTGTACCAGATTAGCTTGTTCTAATTGCTTTTTAGCAACGTCGGCATCTGGGCCGCCGGCAGCTATTCTATCTTCTAACTTGGCTGTGAAAGCAGCAAAGCGTTCTTCTGTTTGAGCTGATTCCTTGTCGGATTCTTGTTGTTGTCTATTTCTGCCAGTTACTTTTGCTAGTAAATCAACTTCCTTGATATATGCGGCAGCGGCTGCAGTTTGCTCTTGAGCAGACATTTTCAGGCGTGAACCTGTGAGCATCTGCATTTTTGTGTAGCTTACAATGCCCTTGTTGATCTCATTGATGGATAGACCCATGGCAGCAAACTCTGCACCAACATCACCATTGGTCAGTACCTGTGATATTTTAGCTACTTCAGTAAGTCCGCCTCCTACTGTTTTGCCAAACATGGCCAATGTTTGCGAGTTCTCAGCAACAAGAGCAGTAAACTCGCCCATTTCTTTTGCCGCATCGTAATTCATGCGTTTCAAATTGTCATAAACGCCTGACATGCCGGCGGCAGTCTGAGCGCCAGCGTTAGCAATGTCTTTGTAACCTTTAAGTAATTGGTCTGACTGTTCTTTTACTGCGGCAACATAGCGGGCACCACCTTGGAGTATCACTTTGGTTGCTAGTTTAACAGCAATGCCAACTCCTGGAATTAATCCTACTAGATTGCTCAGAGCATCGGCTGAGCCAATCATGGATTTATTAAATGCATCTGAGCTGGATTGGCCAGAGGCAAGTGATTTGCCCATACCCAGTGCAGAAGATCCTAATTTGTTTATTGACGCAGTAAACCCTTTGACTCCAGTGGCAGCGTCTGCCATGGCTATTTTGGTTTCAGCAGATACATATCCGAGCCGTTTTATTTCTTCCGCGGCCTGTGCGTTAATTTCTGCAATTTCTTGTGGGGTATACTCGGTTGCCATAACTATATTTACCTAGGAAAAAATCATGTCAAATAACCCATTAACACAATATTTCAGACAGCCGGCTGTGTATGTTAAATTGCCCAGCGGCGGAAAATACTATGCAGATGGCTCAATTGTGATGCCGGCCAATCAGGAATTGCCGGTTTATCCAATGACAGCAATTGACGAAATTACATATCGTACGCCTGATGCACTGTTCAACGGCAACGCTGTGGTTAATGTTATTAAAAGTTGTATTCCTGCTATTCGAGATCCCTGGAGCATTCCTGCCATGGACATTGATACTATTTTGGTTGCAATACGTATGGCCAGTTACGGAACCACAATGGAAATTTCAACCACTTGCCCACACTGCACCCACGAAGCGGATTACGGAATTGATTTACGCAATCTACTTGAAAATATGAAGGCACCAGATTATTCAAAATCCGTCACTGACGGTGATTTAGAGATATACTTTAAGCCAATGACATATCGAAATCTCAACGAGAATAATCAACGACAGTTTGAAGAACAAAAAATACTACAAGTTTTACCCGGTACTGACATGCCCGATGAACAAAGAATGTCTGCACTCAGTACAGCATTGATGAAAATTACAGAAATTACTGTGGGTGCTTTGGCACAAAGCATTGCCGCAGTTAAAACTCCGGCAGCGTTAGTAAGTGAACCCGAGTTCATTGAAGACATGCTAAAAAATTGCGATCGACGACTGTTTGGTAAAATTAGAGATCATGTTGTTGAAGCAAAATTAGGTGCAGAGATACAGCCACTGAAGATTGTGTGCAGTGAATGCACTGAAGAATATCAGCAGGCTATTACCTTGGACATGACAAGTTTTTTCGCGGACGCCTCCTAGTACTGGACTCTGACCAAATTTCCAAATGGGTCGAACAGTTAGACAAAGAGGCCAAACTAATAAAATCAGAAGCATTGAAAATGGTATGGTACATGCGAGGTGGCCTGTCCTATGAGGCTGCACTGAATCTCAGTGTAGATGAGCGCAATGCTGTGAGTGAAATCATCAAAGACAATTTAGAAACCACTAAAAAATCAGGACTGCCATTTTTCTAAAACATCATGCTGAACATAGATCAAGTCACTCAGGATATTGAACAGTGGATTCAGAACTTTGTAGAAGTTCCGCATCCTGCGCTGGGCGGATTTCCTCCCTGTCCTTATGCACGGTCCGCACGATTGAAACGCAGTTACTCAGTGTATATCGGTGCAGATCCCTACTACGATCTCAAAAACAGAGCACGTTATGGCATGGGCAACAAGGAAGTGATTGTGTACGCATACGATCCAGTGGAATGGCCACACGAGCTGTTTGCGTCCAGCCTGGATCAGGCCAATCGTGAGTTTTTGCTCACAGCAGACATACTGGTGTTGGAGGATCATCCTGCTGATGCAGAAATAGTCAACGGCGTGTCAATGAATCAAGGCACATACGCACTGGCACTGGTACAAAGTCTAAGCGATCTCAACACCAAAGCACAGCAAATGGCTGCAAAAGGTTTCTACGACTCATGGCCCGAAGACTACCTCACAGCACTGTTTCAGCATAGGAAAGATCCCAGATTATGACTTACCAGTTTGCCAGAATCAATCTAGAACGAACAACATATCAGCCCTGTGTTGATTGGTTCTACATCACTGAGCCCGATATTGCCGAACTGCAAGACATCTACAGAACCTACTGTATCTACAAACACTTTGGCAGTGTGATGCCACTGTTTGCTAGTCAGTTTACTGAACCTGGCATGGATCTCATTGGCTACAGAGATGCAGGTGAGCTAGTGGCGTTTTCCATGATGAAACGTTACGATGATCGAAATTTATTAGCCGCACAGTTTGCCTGGAACTACCGGAAACCTCGACTACGTCTGGGAATCTCAAGTTTACAAACAGAATGTGCAATCTACAGAGACCGTGGATTCCAGTATTTGTATCTGGATCAAGCGCATCTGTACAAACAAGACCTTGAAGGTTTTGAAATACTAGGACCACTATAACATGGCAGACTTATACACAATTTGGGCAGACAAAGAAGGCGACATCTCGGACCTAGACTGGGTCAACGGCATGAAAAGTTTCTTTGATCATTTGAAATCAGAAGGCAAAATGCAAGACTATCGTATCACTCGATGCAAGATGGGTTTCCGTAGCATTGCAGACATGCCTGAATGGATGATCTTGATGGAGTTTCGAGATATGGCCCAAATGGATGAAGCGTTTCGACGTGTTGCTCCGCTTGAAGGCGAACTAGAAACCAAACACAAATCATTCAATCAATTTGTTTCAGGAACCATACAACATGCACTGTTTCGGGACTGGCCTGACACGTTTGTATGAAAACAGTAGTGTTGATTGCATTGCCCAGTGAGGCTCCTAACCTACGGCACATGATGAATGTGTTTTATACCGGGGTTGGCAAGGTAAATGCGGCATTAACTGCCGCTCATATTATTGAACGATATCAGCCAGACCGTGTTATTAATATAGGAACAGCCGGCGGCATAACTGCAGGGCCTGGCCTGCACGAATGTACTCAGTTTGTACAACGAGATATCACTTGTCAGGCCCTGGGCTGTGCAGATGGACAAACCCCGTTCGAAGATGATATCATTTTGAGTACTGGAACTCATGGACTTACATGCAGTACCGGCGATAACTTTGTAATGAATCCAGTTCTTACTATCCCAGCAGATCTCGTTGACATGGAAGCATATTCAATCGCAAAGGCCTGTATACGTAATAAGATTGAGTTTGGTTGTTTTAAGTACATCACAGATCAAGCAGACAATCATGCGCATGATTCATGGAAAGAATCAGTATCGGCGGGAGAAAAGTTTTTTATTGCTAAACTACTTGAACTTGGTGTAACTGTGTAAGAACTTCTGCGAAGTTCAATTGATTTCGCTGTCGCTCATCAATGTTTTTTTAATTCTTGAGCGAAGCGATTTAAGCTATTATCTAGATTACGTGGTCATAGTTCACCGTATGCACGGTGAACAAAAAACGCCATTATCTGAGTATAGCAGTCATCTATCATAATGAGATTGTAGTTTCCTACGCGGAGGCGGTTGACCGGTACCCCCTACTCAAGCTTCACATATCAACGGAACCCTAGTAACCCGATATAGATCCAAGTTCTACGAGCTGGGGTTGTATCTTTTTCACATAGCCCCGACCATTTGTTGCCTTAAGTTAGCAATTGCCTTTGACGCCCAAGTCCGGACCGGGTATTGCACCGTTCTTCAATGGGGCTAGATCAAACATCTAGCACAGTGTCGTAATTGTTGCCTGTTAAATTTTGTTTATAATGTGTGAGCCATGCACACGAACTTGAATATGGCCGTTGTAATAATCTTGTGATTCCAATACTTGTCTTGCGAATTGTTCTCTTGCCTCAACATAACTGCATTCTGATTTGGAGTTGCAATAATAAAGTATTTCTCTGGTGAAGTTTTTGGTGCCTAGTTTTTCGATGTCCGAAGTCAATTCTGGGCTTGACCCATAGTACTCTCTCCAGTCTGAATCGACTTTTGATCGTATCTTTTTCTTCTTCTTGATGCCATTCTTTTGTTTTACAGTTTTGTAAGTTGTTTTGCTGAATTTTGCTAATTTTTTGCCTATGTACTTGCGACCAGTGAGATTATTTGTAATCAAGTAAACAAATCCAACACACTCTTCGGGCAATGTCTCAATTGGGGTATCTTGATATAGCCATGTCATGTATTGTTGCGATTTATCCTTGCTGTATAGTTATGCCTTATGATCAAAGTTCACGTAAAAAGTTGCCTCTTCTACCACAGTATTTGAACCGACTGCGGTAGCGTATGTTATGAAGTCGCTGATATCGTTTAAATTAACGCCGTTGCCTGTCCAATTGGAACGGCCACGACTAAGTTCTGTGTCTAGCCTATCTAGTGTAATGAGTGTTGTTTTAAATGGTACAATGTTTTGTTTAAATGCCTGAGTGCCTTGTTTGCTTGCGTGTTCTAGTGCTGCCTTACTAATCCTATATGTTTCAAAGCGAGGTTCTGGAGCAACAATACTTTTGCCACCTGTACTGCCAATGTTAATGATATAGCCAGTTTTTCCTGCTGTTTTCCAGGCATCGTATACTGCCATGTATATTTGTATCTGTGCAAAATTGGCCCAGTCTTCTTGTGGAGGTCCGTCAAACGCATTGTTGACAAACACATCAAAGTCTAAACTTATTTCTGCAATCTCTTTGACATGTTTTGTAATGTCGTAACCTTGCGCACGACTAATACTAGTTCCACTAAACGTTTCTATTAGGTGTAGTCCCAGCCCTCGGTTACCGCCTGTTACTAACATTTTCATCTTTTGCTTCCTCCTTGATCCCAAACTTTTGTAAATTTTTCACCGCATGTCATGGCACATTCAAACAATCGATCATGAGTAAACGATTCAACTAAATCACTCCACATGGGATTTTCAAAAACACCTTCAAGGCTATTGTTATGAATGTTGAGATTATCTAATCCGTAACACAACAAAAAGTCTCGTACTTGATTGCGACCACCAGGTTGACTTAGTGCATTTGCTCCGGGCATTGACCCATCATAAAATCTTGCATCATACAAATTGTGATTGAAAAAGTTGCATGGTAATACAACACCTTCGGCGTTGATAGCTACTTTGCGTCCTTGCAAGGCATCACATTTGATGGTAGTAGTAGCAAAGTAGTTCTGTTGTTTTTTTAACTCAGGCAAAAATTTCATACTGCGATTCTTGTACTGTGTATCACTGGGTGGTTCAAGTACATAGTCACTTTTGGCCACTGGCCACACAGGCATTTCTTCCAGGGTGGCGTGATTTAAAAATCTGCCAGTGTTTCGAATTAGTATGTTAAAAAATTTCATATTGCTGGCCAGTTGTTTGGCCTGCTCAACTTGATGCTCGTTGTGTTTGAATACAATATAGTTCCATTGCGCTCGTCCGCCAGCATTTATAAACGCCGCTGCGTTTTCAATAACTTTGTTGTATTTTACATTTTTTCTATACAAATGTAAAGTATCTTCTAGTCCGTCAATACCAAAGTCAATTTGTCCGTAGCCGTTCATAATACCAGCAACTTCTGCCCAGTAATCAGGATCGTGTACTCCACCATTGGTATGGAAGTATAACCAAAGTGTGGGGGCTTTCTTTCTAAAGTCACGTAGTATATCTAAAAAGTCTGGATGCATGATGGGATCGCCATAGCTGCCGCAAAAGAATACTTGACGTAATCTACTGCACAATTCTTCAGAAAACGCACGGTCAATTACTTCACGTGATAAGTGTGTTAACGGCATGTAAGGATTGATACCATGTCCGTTGAGATTGCGAGGACACTGAGGACAGGCAGCATTACAATAGCTGGTGATCTCTATCTGATACTCGTCGATAGTTTTATAATCAAACATTTATTTTAAAAAAGTCCAAAGTGTCTTTGAGTGTATCATTACCACTGCGATCCAGTGTTTTTTCTGGACTTACACCTGCAGGATTGATTGTTTTAATAATCCAATTCAACACTGGCGCATCAAAATTCAAAATCCATGTACCGTTGTTGCCCAACCAATGACATGGCGTAATATACTCCGAACTGTAATCTGGGTACCAGCGTCCTTGATGCGTCAGCATGCAATGTTCGTGATGATCTAAATCTACTCCGTCAACCACAATAGATTTTAATTCAATATGACGATCATGTTCGGCATTCTGATGTTCCCAGGCATGCTTACCAAAATGTTCTATAGTTAATGTGTGGGTACCCGGCAATAACTCTGCGGCTACAACAATTTGTTTTTTCACTGTGTCTTGATACAAGCATTGTTGATCAATAAAGATTTTAACTGTAGGAATACCAAAGTAATCATTGTAATCAAACTCAAACAAAAATTCAGACATTGGCCAACTCCGTGAGATATCGATCTTTGATAATACTCAAGTGATCATCGCCTTTCCAGATAGTATATCCCAGATCTTCGGCCAACTTGTGCAGTTCAATGCGTCGACGCACCCGTTCTGCATAGTCAAGTTCGGGTGTTGTGGTACAAGTCCAATTGATGCCTTTGGCTATGTCGCCCTTGATTGGAACAATGTTAAATTTTGCAGGGTTATCAAACATAGGCGTCCCTTGTTCTACTGTCAATCCTGTGCCCAAGTTGCACCCAATGATAGTCCCTAGTGCAACATATTTCTGCCAGCGTCGTAGCAAATTCTTGGTCTCTTCAAAGTCGGCTTGTGTTTCATTTGGGAACCCTACCAGCAACAACAAGAAGAATTTCATTTTGTATTTGCTGAACTGCTGTATGTTAAACTCAAGATCTGCGTTTGAAAATCCCTTGTTCATGATGTTTCGCAAACGTTCGCTACCAGTTTCGACTCCAGTCTCAAACATTTCTCCGCCAGCACGACTCAGCAGTTCAAAATTATGTTCTTTGAATTGAGTTTCACTTCGCACAATCCAATAACCACTGAATGTAAAGAATCTGTCAGGTAAATTGTTCTGTTGATAAAACTCAATGATGCAGTTCAAAAACAGTTTAAAATCTTTAACGCTGCCGTTCATCAACGCATCGTTAAAATAAAAGTTACGCACTCCATACTGTTGGTAATAGCCAATCATTTCATTGGCCAGTACCTTTCCGTTTTTGTATCTATATCCTCCAGCATGTGTGGGGATGTCACAAAACGCACAGCTTCTAACACATCCACGACTGCTTTCAATTGGCAACACTCCGCCAGGATACGCAGTTACATATTGTTCTATTGCAAAGTCACTATAATCTGCAGTGTTGTTAATATCAAGATCAACATCATTTACCAACACATCACTATCTAATCCAGGTACATTGCTACCAGTTAAAAAATTGTAAAAACTGTTTTCGGCCTCTCCAGCAATCCAATGATCAATTAGTCCTTGATTTTTTAACTTGTGTGCAAAATGCATCTTGGTACTAAAGCTACCGTTTTGTTCATTGATAAGACCTTGACCGCCCACAATGATTGTGCCTGTGAAATTTTTACGCAACAATGGAAAAAAGTCAAGACAAAATCGTTGACTTTCCCAGCTGAATACACTTACTGCAATGATCTTGCAATCAAACGCTATTAATTTTTCAACCCATGATTGCAACCAACTAGAGTAAGTTGTTTTTTCCTCAGGTAACAGATTTTTGTTCCATTGTATCCAATATTGATCAATGGCATCGGCAGTTGACGGATTAGAAGATTTAAAATTTTGATAAAAGTCCAAATTAATATCAAAAACTTGTGAAGTGACGCCTGCACGATTGCAAATTGATTTGAGTATGCCACAGGCACTTTGAGGACGAGTGGCACTCAACCGCGGTATACTTAAAATTAAAACATCAGTCATGCTACTTCTATATCTGTGTTATAGCTAGTAAAGCCATTCTCTTTTACAACTTTCAGGATGTTTTCTACACGCCCAGCTAGTTCATCTCTGTGTGACACAAGCCAGATACTCTTGTGACGTTCGCGACTCATCTTCTTAAGCAATGCCAATGCATTTTCTACACCTTGCGTGTCTAATCCGTTGTCAATAAGCTCGTCGATAAACAACAAGTTGATGGGTGAGTATAAACTTTCCCACACATCACGGAATGCCCAACTCATACTTAGTATTAATCTGTTACGTTCACCGCGTGATAAGTTGTCAAAGTCCAGTTCACGACCCAGTTCCTCAATCATCACACTCAGATCGTTTTGAAACTTCACAGTGTGCGGCAAGCCAATACGATCCAAGTAGTGTGTTAGCCGTGCGTTCAAGTAACTCAAGTTCTGATCAATAATCTTTTTACGTACAAACGAATCTTTTGACGTCAACAGTTTAAGTAAGAAGTCTTGATGTTCTTGTAGTCGTGTAAGATCATTAAGTGCATCGTAGCTTACAGTTTGCAATGCTTGTTGTTGCATTTCCGTAATTTGTTCTGTGTACGGATCCTTCTCTTCACCTTTGGTAGCAATCTGTGTCAGTAGAGTGTTCATGCGACTACGATGATCAACAGCTTGTGCTTCTGTATCGTAGTGTGTGACAGGTTGTGTGCCAACTTCTACAGGTGTGTGCTCTGCCAGTTGTTCGGCATAAGGATCTGTTTCAGCACGTTTGGCATCAATCTTGTGTTGAATGTTTTCTAGCTCACCAGAATGTCGAATTGCTTCTGTCTCTGTTCGGTAGTGTGTAGTGGGTTTTGTACCCAACACACCTAATGCAGCCAATGCATCGGTATTTTCCATCCACTGACCATTGGTAGACACAGCTTGCAGTGCGGCCTCTTGTAGGGCTTTTTGTTTTGTGACCAATACTGTTTCGTGATTATCATCATGAAAGTCTTGACCACATGCATAACACTTGTGATTTTTTAATTCTTCAATTTCAATTTTGAGTTTATCAATTACTTTTTGTTCGCGGGCTTCGTCGGCAACGCACCTAGCAATCAGTTTTTCAAGATCGGCGATGTCTTTGGCTCGTTGTGTATATGTTGCCAAGTCTACGTGTGCTTGTAATTCTGCCACAATATCAATATGGCTGAGATTGGTGTAAGTTAGTTCTAACTCACCAATGTCTTTGTGTTGTTTTTGTCGCCAAGCAGTTTGTCGACCAACCAGCGCAGTATACGCATCTTGTTGTTGTTTCCTTGTGGCCCAAACTGCTAGATCTTTGTGAGCCAGTAATTCTACTTCGATGTCAATCTTTGCTAGATCATCATATTGTGCCACCAAATACGCTACATCACTGTCGTATTTCTTCTGCCAAAGCACTTGTCTACGTTTCAAACTTTCGATCTGTTCTTCAATGCGTTTGTTGGCTTCTTGTTCTGCACGGATACGAAATTCTTCTTGACTAATGCTGTCTTTGGTCTGTCGGTTGAGTTCCTTGATAGCGTCTGCACGTTCAGAAAGCAAGGTGATGCCCAACAACTGCTCAATAATATTGCGCTGGTCATTGGCTTTTAAACTCAAGAATGTTTCGGTATAAGTGTTCAATGCCAGTACATGTTTGAACATGTCGTGGCTCATATTCATCACACGTTCAATGGCATCTTGTGTTTCGCGACTGTCACCCTGTGCTTCGTCTGTGGACACTTGTGCTTCATTGTTGACATAAAATCTCAACACATTGGGTTTGCGCCCGCGTTCAATTCGGTACTCTTGACCGTTTACCGCAAAGTCCAAACTGACCAACATGTTCTTGCTGTTGGTTTTGTTTACAAGATTATCTTTACGTATATTACTCAAGGCCTGCCCGTACAATGCATAACTTAGGGCATTAATGATAGTAGTTTTTCCTGTACCGTTGCGTGACCCGTCGCCGCCTAGGTCTAAGTTTTCGCCTAACACCAGTGTAAGGTCATTGCGGTCAAAATCGATTCCTTGAGTAGCGTTACCCACACTCATAAAGTTTTTGACAGTGAGATTTTTAATTTGAATCAATGTTTACTCCGTGGTCCTTTAACATTATAACAATTTCTTTGGTATTTGTAAACCAGTTAGCATAATCATTTGCCGGAATGACAAAATTAAATTTTGTTTGAATATAAAAATTTATTACTGCTTGATGGCACAGATGTTCTATGTGCATTAGGTCTTGTTTGATGTTTAGAGAATCAACAATGCGTAAAATTTCTAAATGCGTTGTTGTATTTGGATTAGAATCTAGAAATTGCTGATGTTTGTCTAGTAGACTATCAAAATGGTGAATGGAACCATTGATAAAATTTGCTACATTGGAAAGGCAACAATAAGGATTGGTTAGCAATTCAAATATATCAATGTTTAAAAATCTAGCATGGTCATACTCTTTCCACATATTTCTATAGTGATGATTTTCAAAAAGCAAACTAAAATTTTCTCGACGTGCCCAGTTGTCCTGACTTCCAAATATTTCAGAATTAAATTTTACTTCTGTATCAAGGCTGCCGCCTGCTGCCTTTACAATACAATTTTGAAAAACCAATGGCCATGTATTGTCATAATAGCACAGTCTTACAATTTTTGCATTTGGAAAAGTAATTTCAAGATTTGTTGTAGTATCATTCTGAATGCCGGGGCAATAAGGAATTAGGATATATTTTTGTTGATCGATATCGTGTTGGTAACGCTTGTCAACACTGTATAGATTTCGAATCTGTTCATGATGAATATCACCAGCAACCAATGGCAACAGATGACTGGTTCCAAGTTGGTCAAACTCAAACAAATCGGCAGTTTGTACCACATTTGTCACAAAACTGTTGATTAACCGAGCAAGGTAGAATCCATATCCACCACTGGGATAGTCAATCAACAGAAGATTTTTACAAGTCTTATCAAGTTTTAACATATGCTGATTTAATTCTTTTTAATTTTTTTCCTACATCGCATGATAACTCTTTGCCAACAATCTCAGCCAACTCGATTTGATAACCTACACATGGCACAGAATTTTGATTTTGCTTGTCGTGTTGTTGATAATAGGAAGATATCAAATATTCACTATACCAACTAGAATTTATATTTTTAATTATTTTTTGCAAATTTAAAAATTGCTGTTCAGACCATTGTATATCATACCCTTGATACACATGTAACCCAATGTGATGTTGTTGGCAATAACTATTCAGAAGCATAAGTTTGCAATACAAGTCTTCTTTTTCTAACGCAGGACTGAATAGCCATTTATTCCAGTGTTTCTTTGATTCATGATGAGTGCTAGCACTGCTTGGCCATGTGCCTGCGTTTTCAATTTGATCCCCTGACTTAACTTGTAAATTTTTATCTATAACAAAGTTACGCAATGGATCAGGATTGACCAAGACATTGATTCTCTCTGAGTCAACTTCAACGTCTAATTTCTTCAACCCGGTCAGTTGAACTATTGCTGTTTTTACATCAGAGTGTTGTTGTAATCCTAAAAATGTTTTGTTGATAATCCATTGATTAGATACCGCTGGTCCGCCAACATCAATGACTGTGCAGCCTGCTAGATGTAAAATGTTTGGCCATGTTTTATGTTTTTGATTGCTAAAAGTTATTCCACAACCACTAGTTAATATTCTTGTGTCGGACAATGACATTCTCCTTGTCAAAATGATTTATTACCACAGCCTGTGTTTGATCCGGGCATTGTCCGCACACTGATTCCGGGCAACCTATATTTTGCACAAACTCTTTTATGTCATCGTGTACGTCGACTGCATGATAATCAAACCAATTGTCACCAGTGATATCCAGTATGTTGGCCACAGGAGGACACTTGTACAGTAATCCTTTGTATAAAATAGGTGTGGCCGGACTGCCGCATATTTTGTGTGCTTGAGCAGGATCACTGTGCCAGGGCAAGTATTGATCTTGTGTTTTTTTATAAGGCACAACAAATTCGCTGAATATACTTTTGTATATAGAAAAATTATTATGTCTCCAGGTAATCTGACGATGCTGATTGGCACCACCTTGTTTTGAAACAGTCCAAGGGTGCCGATGTCGGACGATATTTTTTATTTTTTTGTTTATTGCCGGTTCGTGGTCTTGTCTATGAATGCTAACCTGAAATTCAAACGGCGCAAAATCAAACCACTTGGACGAGTCAAAATTGTCAAGTAAATAGCCATTAGTAATCAATCGTATGATTGCTTCTGGCCACGCCTGTCGAATAAGGGCACAAACATCCTGAAGTCTCGGGTGCAAACAAGGCTCGCCTCCAAACACCACAACTACATCAGGGACAACAACAGATTTCCATTTGTGAATTGCTGTAGATATGTTGTCAAATGGTTCTATTCCAGATCGTTTTATATCACTGATGCTGATGCACCCTGCACAACTAATATTGCAACTATATGCAATCATTATATCAAGGCGCCTAATTTTGTTAGTCATAAATTTTGATAGATCTTCAACAGCAGTTTGTTATCGTAAAACTCACTCTCGATGTTGGTGAGTTGATCTGTGACAATTTGATCTACTGATTCAAACTTTACTTCTCCTGGCGCCATGTCAGTGTCAACACCAGAATTTTTGTTTGGAATAAGAGCCATTTCTCTCAGTCCGTAGTCTTTGATATAGGTTTCTTTGATGAAGTTGGCTTCTTCGTAACTGATCTCAATGTCCAACTGCACACGAACATGCATGTCTTTTGCCAGCACAGTGGCAGCATTGTCAATCACATTGCTAAGACCCAGCACACGATATCTTGGTTGATCCGGCCATGCATGAAACTCCGGCTCTTGACCCCACTCTAGAATCATCATGCCACGTTCGTCGTCACCAGCGTCGGCATAGTTGTGTGGAAAGCAATTGCCAATATAGGTAATGTTCTTTTTGGTTTGTCGTTTATGGAAGTGTCCGGTAAACACATGTTCAAAATTCGTGAAGTCTTCTCTGCGTACTTCTCCATGGTCCGGCATTTCTACCATGGCATTCATCAAGTAACCCGGCAGTTCAAAGTGCCCGAACATGTACTGACCTTTTAATTTAGGGATACGCTTGTAGTCATCACCACACAGCCAGGGAGCAATAACTACGTCACCATCACTAAACCAATCGTTACATATAGTAACATTTGGAAGATGTCTTGCCCACTCTACGCTTTGAATATCACGCTTGTCGCGATAATACAAGTCATGATTGCCGGGAATAAAAAACACACGATTAAAGTTAGCATTCATATGCTCCAATGCTTGCAAACTGTAGTTGAGTGTGACAATGTTCAGGCTTGATCGATTGTTGTGCCAGTCGCCTAGGAACAAACAGGTTTCGCAACCTTCTGCCAGGGCCTTGGCAGTGGCCCATTTCACAAAGTTCAAGCAGTCCTCGTTGTGTTGAGTGCTGTTGCTTTTCAAGCCAAAGTGAATGTCCGTAAAAACGGCTGCTTTTTTAAATAGAGTAGTCATTTATGTAGTATACATGATCACGTATCTGTTTTGCAAGAGCTTGGTGTGCCAAAGGGCCCATGTGTATTTTGTCCGTGCCTAAATCTAACTTACGTGTATCAAACTCTCCACACCATTCGGGAAATTTACTAAAATGCATCAGAAGCTCATCCCAAATCGGTCCGTTCTGTAGCAAACTAACCAGTACAAATTTACATTTATTTCTTAGTATTGCAGTACCGATGTTTATTAAATCTCGATGATTGAAACTAATCTGGTAGTCGTTGTAGAACTCAACAGATTCCTTGTCTCCTCTTGATAATGTCATTTCTTGTACCTCTGGACCAACTACACGTCGAATTCTTTCAGCACCGGTAGTACCCCAAATAACAAAGTCATCTGGCCGTAACGGCGCATGAATTAAATTAGTTAAACTCCAATGGGTTGAGCTTCCAGACCTGGCAACATTTTGCCATGGCATATCAAAATAATCAGCCGCAAGTTTTCCGTAACACTCTTGTGATGGATTGATCAACCCCACTCCTGCGGTGGTACTACACCCAAAAGTCCAAAGTGTTGATTTTTGGTGTTCTCGAGTAATTTTAGGCACAAATATGTCAGGAGTATCACCAGTAAAATTTTCAATTGAATGTTTGTGAGACAAGTGGTTCAATAATCTTATGGTAGCAGAAAGTGTATTTTTATCCTTTGATTCCCATGTTAAATTGTTGCACCATACTATTTTATCGGCATCAGCGGCTAACGTTCGTATTTGTGCAAACTCTAAGTCACCCAATGCTGTATAATATGTTCCACTGTGGGCAAGAGCATTCTGGTAATTGTCATTAATCACTAATTTGGCGTTGATAAAATTTGCATGAACCCAGTCAGCGAATCCCTGACTGGTATTACCTAACACAATGATTTTCATAATTACTCTTCCACAGGTTTATCCACAATGTAAGTGGTAATGGTAACAGGTCCACTCAGTGCGGCCATACTGGCCTTTCCGGCATTTTGTCTGGTCCATGAAGGGCTCAGTCCATTGATTTCTAAAATGTCATCACGGATGTTCTGACTTTTCTTTTCTAAATTAAGGATGCGAGTAAAGCTGTTAGTGATAGCGGCAGTATAATACGCAAAAGGATTCTGCGATTTTGATTCATCGAACTGGAGTCCGATTTGACTGAGTTGTAGCAAGGCCTGTCCTCGCATTTCTTCGTTGTAGGTGTATCCACGCCAATTACTCCTGGTAGCATATCTTTCGCACAGTTTCATAAACATGTGTGCCAATTTACGTGTCATGTCGCCGTGGTCTTTACTGAAGTGGCCTGTTTCTAAATCGCCCCGCCAGTGACTACGACCCACACGGAACCGTTCTTTGTTTTCGTCCACACGCCAGTGTTCAAATGGCGGAAAGTTCAGTCGCTGACGTACCGGGTTCAGCACCACGTCATCCAGCAAGTCGTCCAGGGAATCGTCAATGGGTTCGTCTTCAAACTCCAGCAGGTCTTCAATTTTCTGTTTCTTCTTTTGTGCGGATTTTGGAATCTTTTTTTCTGCCATTGGGATATGATCCCAGCACGTGATACGGAACACTAGTTCTGTATTGGGAATCTTCACAGGGTCCACAATGGTGCCTTCGCGCTTGAGTCGATCAGCGCGATTGCGTCGGGCTTCGGCTATGGTACGCTGGTTAATCCGGTCCAAACTGGGCAAAATAATGTCGTATTGGCTGTCTACAGTAGGATCCCTATAGTAGCAGTAGGTGTTTTTACTGGCGTGTATCTCTTTGAGAATGTCTCTGTTGTTGAGATAGTTTACTTTTGGTGCAGTGGGGGTTGATGATATTGATTTTGACGGATCCAGGGTGGATGCCGTTCGTTTAGATGTTGCCACAGGCAGTGTCTCCTCGTAATGTATTTATTATAACACTTTTTACTGCGTTGTCAACCTTTATCATTATGTGGCCAGTTTATTTACGCGATAAATATTGTATAGGAAAAAGATATGGCAACTACCCCAGGTTACGATCCAAAAAAGGCAGCACTATTCAATCAACTTCGTCAACAAATGAGTGCGGGTGACGCTGCTGCCCAAGCAGGAATATCCCGCGATCAAATTAGAGATGGAACTTATGTAATCACTGGAAAAAATCTTCCTGATCCTCCTGGGGGAACGAATCCCAATCCTGGCACCATGGGCGCTCCTGTAGAAGGATCCCAGAAAGTTGCCGGTCGTGATTATGATAGACCAAGTGCTGCCGATCAGGCAGAATCTGACAGATTTGATCGAGGACTTCAAAGTGAATCAAACTTTGAACAAGTTGATTATCAGGTAGAAGCCAAAAATCCGCCAAATAAAGTAACCCCAATCAACTATACCACCACCAGTACAGAAACTGTGAGTGGTGGTGGGTCCACTACAATTACTTCTGGCCTCAGAACTCCCAATGCAGCCAGTGAGGCAATACAACCAAAAATTGCTGAAAAACAAGCTGAAATTAACCAATTTGTCAAAGACAATCCCAGTAACTTTTTCAGAGAAAAACAAGGTCTTCCGCTATTGTCAGATGCAGAACAAGCAGCCCAGGACGCCAAATTCAAACAGCTTACTGACGAACGTGCCGCACTTAGAAATGAACAAAATAATGCTAAAACACCCGGCACACCCACAGTTACCACAGTACCCAACACCACAACCACAACCACAACTACCACCTCAGGAACTACCTCAGCAGATACTGCTGTAGCATCGCCTGGCGGATCTGACCCTGTTATAAATCGACAAACAGAACAAGAGATAGGAGTCGCAGTTGGCGCTGCCAATGTAACAACAGCTCCGGGTGCAGTTGGAGATGAAGCACTGCAAGCCACAGAAGATGCACAGGCAGCGGCCTTGGCCGCACAAGAAGGCCGCGCATTTGCACCAGAACCAGCAGTAGACCCTAATTCAGATCCCAATACAAATGTAGGTGGTGAAGTTCCAAGTCAGGCCGAGCTGTTACGAAATCAAAATGCACAGGCATTGGCATCAGATCCCAATACAAATGTAGGCAGCGATGGGCCAAGTCAGGCTGAGCTGTTACGAAATCAAAATGCACAGGCATTGGCATCTGACCCTAATACAAATATAGGTAACGAAACTGCTAATCCTAACTTTGCGGCCAATCCCGACGAAGAAGCTGAACGTGACAATCTCAATGCTGCTATCAAACAAGGCACACTGGACAAGGCACGAGCACAGAACACCATTGCCAACCAGCGTAGAAATCCCAACAACGCTGATTGGCGTGTCAAACTAAGACTAGCGCCAGGCTCCACTTATTTGTACAATGCTCAAGGAGGCTCTGGAATATTGCAGCCGTTGGCAGCGCAAGGTGGCGTGATATTTCCGTATACACCTACAATTGCCACAACGTACAAAGCCACGTACTCAAGTTATGATCTCACACACAGCAACTACAAAGGTTACTACTATCAAGGCAGTGCAGTTGAACCGGTCACACTGAGTTGCCCGTTTACTGCACAAAGCACAGCGGAAGCCGAATACCTGTTGGCGGTGATACACTTTTTCCGTTCAGTGACAAAAATGTTCTATGGACAAGATCCCGAACGTGGCACACCGCCACCTTTGGTTTATCTCACAGGCCTGGGAGAATTTCAGTTCAACGAACATCCTTGCGTAGTTCAATCATTCACTTACGACTTACCTGCAGACGTAGACTACATACGTGCTCGCAGTCAAAACGTCACCAACAGTAACATGCTTAACAAACGCCAAAGTACCAATGCCACAGGTCCTGGCACAACCTGGGGCAATGGCATTGTGGGACAAGCATTGACTACAATTGGTCGATTAACTGCTGCCAAATTGCCCAAAGGAGCAATGAACACACCGCCAGCACCAGCATCATTTGGTCAAAACAGCCCGACCTATGTGCCAACAAAGATGACCATAGCCATATCACTGCTGCCGGTTCAAAGCCGTAAACAACAAAGCCAGCAGTTCAGTCTACGACAGTATGCCAATGGCGACCTACTCAAAGGAGGATTCTGGTAATGGCAACCTACAACGCAACCAGTCCGTACTACACCACAGGTTACAGTCAGTTCTTTTTGGACACCATGGTGAATAGACCAATACCCAGTCAAAGTGATGACCTGCCGTTCACAATCAATCAAACATATCAGTATCGTCCAGACCTGTTGGCATTCGACCTGTATGACAACGGCGGCCTGTGGTGGGTGTTTTATCAACGCAATCCCAACACACTGACAAAACCACCATTGGACTTTGTCATTGACACATTTATCTACGTGCCCAAGATGAGCACACTGCGTACAGTACTGGGATTTTAAACTATGGCAACAGCAGCAGAAATTGAACAACAACTGGCAGCGGCCCGTGCGACCTTGGGCCAATTGGAGGCCAACCAAGGCGCCGTACTGCGTGAAGTTGGTGTGTTGAACGCTGAAAAAGCTGAGTTAATATCTACCGCCGGAAGACTATATCAAGGTGGCGATCCAGCTGGAGCAAAACTTCTACGCGAACAAGCTGGCGCACTTGAAGATAAGGCTTACGCACTGCAAACAGGTCCGGCAGCACAAGCACTGGCAGCCGAACAAGCAAAAATTCGAACTCTTGAAAATGATCTGTATAGAGCACAGCAAAAAGCAGAGTTTGATGCAAAACAAGCATCTGGTCCCACTGCTACAGCCGAAGTAAAAGAATCTGCAGATGGTGCTACACAGAATCCCCCAACACCACCTGCCAGCACCGGTCGGTTAACCACCACCGAAGCTGCCACACTGGCACAAAACACTGAAACCGGAACCAACCCTCCTGTAAAGACTCTAACACAGACACAAAGCGTTCCGCCTCCACTTCCTCCTGGCGCTAACACCCCGTCAGAAGGTCGTCCTGGAGGAGAACCAGGTGCAGCCGCCACAGGAGAAGATGGTGCATCACGGGCCAACACAAAACAAATTCTTGACACTGTTGGCAATAAACCATTTGAGCCCAAGGACAATGTGTTGGATCAGTACGCCAGCTATACCTACAACATTGGCTGGTACATACTGACACCAGAACAGTATACTAAGTTACAAACCAGTGCCAAACCGTCAATAAGTCAGTACAATCTACTGATGCAGAGCGGTGGCGCACCAGCGGTACAACCAGACCTTATTGATGCGTCCGGAAGAAGAAATGCGGCCAGCGATCCTAGATCAACCACCTATACCGGTCCCGCGGCTGCAATAGGCCGCAATCCATTTTTTGGATTGGATTATTATCTTGATAACGTTGAACTAACAAGTTCCATAGTTGGCAAAGGTGCCGGCAGAGCAAATAATGTAGGCAGCCTAAAGTTCACAGTGACTGAACCGGCAAACATAACATTGATCAACAATCTGTACAAAGCAGTAAAACAATTGTATCCTGACACTAACGCCACTTACAGCGACGCATACTACGCATTGATCATAAGATTCTATGGATACGACGAAACTGGAAAAATTGTACAGGCCCGCAATGGGGATAATAACAACGCTGTTGTGGAAAAAATTATACCTTTTAAATTGAGCAATATTGAATTTACTGTGTCTAACAAGCTGGTTGAATATCAAGTCACAGCAGTCGGAACTCCTTATGACATTGGGTTTGGTTCAAACCTAGGTGTAATCAAAGAAAAAATTGAAGTTTCTGGTGCCACGGTAAAAGATCTAATGACCAAAGGTGCTGGACCGGTAGAAGTATCACCAGATGATGGAAGAGCATCAACTACTACCCCACAGACTCTGATAATCGACGGAACGCCTAATCAAGAGCTAGGTGGTGGAACCATCAACAGCTTAGGAGCAGGAGCATAACATGGCCACAGGATTTCAACTTACTCCAGAAGAATTACGAATTATAGCAGAGAACGGCAGCCCGCGAGATCAAGCTGCTGCTGCCAGCGGCCGATTTGCACAAACATTTAATCAATCCATTGCCAATCAAGGAGTCAGAACTCTAGATTCGTCTGGAAGAAGAACTGCGGCCAGCGACCCTAGGTCAACTACCAATAAAGCAACTAGACAAGCACCGCCCAAGGCCAACGCAGCCCCCAGTGTCAGCAAAAATCTTGCACAAGGACTGATGGAAAGTCTAAACGCACAAGAAGCTGAGTTGATCAAAAATGGCGTATGGGAAGTTGCAAACCGGTACAGTGTAGAATTTGCCCCGGCATCATTGGGCGACGCTCGTGTTACTAAATTTGGTAAAGCCGACAAAGCAAAAGTACCAATGCAACAATCAAAGAATCCAGCTGACCGAGTTAATCCCGAAAGTAACTCAGTTGCCTACGATTTTAGAACACAGATTTTTGCAGCAGGCACGCCAATTCTAGTGATTATGGATGAGATATTAAAAAACAGCTCATACATTGCTGACCAGGCCAGAGCATTTGTTGATCAAGTAAGTGGGTTAACCAAACAACAAAAGCCATTGGGAAATTTAGTATGGTACAAAATTTCTGTAGGTGCCACTCCAATAGAGCCATTTGATAAAAAACGTGATGCATACGCACAAAATATCAAATATGTAATTTCTGCGTATCCTATAAACAGCATGCAAAGCGAATATTTTCCAGAATGTAATATACGAGGCCGCCACAAAAGTTACAAGTACTGGTTCACTGGACAAAACACACAGGTGTTGTCATTTGAGCAAAAGTTCAACAGTTTATACGGAACAACATTTACCAACCCAAATGAATTAACAACCACCAGGATAGCTGCCAATACTCTTATAAGGCCGCGCCGCGAGTATCAGGCAGCAGTGTCTGACAGCAACAGTCAAGGCGCTGAAAAAAATGCCAATTCAGTGGGTGCATCGGCTGCTGATTATTTGTATAATAAAGCAGACCTTGGTGAGGCCAATTTAACCATTGTTGGCGATCCAGCATGGATACAACAGGGCGAACTGGCTCACTCTCTTGATGCGGCAAGTTTTAATTTTGATCCGTTTAATCCAGATGGATCAATCAACTATGACGCACAAGAAATTGTGTTTGATATACAATGGAACCCCGGCGTGGATTATGACTTGACTGGCACTGGCCTGGCCAACCCTAATGTGTCAGAAAATCCACAGGCAGTGTACACATACAAAGCATCAGAAGTGGTTAGCAAATTCAGCAAAGGCAAGTTTACACAAGACATTAAGGGAATTTTTATTGATCTAGTTGACCTTACTGCACAACCGGCTGTTGCAGATTCCAATCAAACCAACGCTGAAACTGCCAGACTGGCAAGACAAAACGCTGATGCTGGTGTGCGTCCATCGGCCATGGCAACAGCAGTTCGTACTCCGCCTCCACTTGGTGCCACCAGTGTCACAACCAACCAGCCAACATCGGCAATAGCAAAAGGAACACAACAGTTGTTAAATCCGCCGCAAACCACCAATCCAAGTCTCACACAACTGCAGTCTAGTCAAGCATATATAAGTGCCCGTAGGTCTGGAGCAACACCACAGGCAGCGTTAGATGCGGCAAGACAAAGTTTTAGTGCCAATGGCACAGGCAGTGTTGTGCCAGTTCAACCAATCAATAGAGATACATAATGGCAGATAATATTATCAGAACCAATGGCACTGCGCCAAATTATAAACTTGACCGTGGCGGCATGACCTCGCAGTTTGGACCATTCATTGGGATAGTAAAAAACAACGTGGACCCTACCAGACAAGGCCGTTTACAAGTTTACATTGAACAGTTTGCTGGTGGAAACCCTGACGATAAAACAGCATGGACCACAGTGAGTTATTGTCCACCATTTTACGGCGCAACTCCTCCGAGGCCCGGTAAAAAAGGTGACACTGACAGTGTTGGCGGATACCTTGATGGTAATCCGCAAAGTTACGGCATGTGGTTTACACCACCCGATGTTGGAGTCAGTGTATTATGTGTTTTTGCCAGCGGCGACCCCAGCCTTGGATATTACATAGGGTGTATTCCTGATCAAGGCATAACGCATATGGTTCCTGCAATTGGATCAAGCAAGGCGTTTGACCTGCAAAACAGCGATCAAAAAAGCTATTACAATGGCGCCACAGTGTTGCCAGTAACTGAAATCAATCCAAACAATTCTAAAATTGATGATAACCCACAGTTTTTTAATCAACCAAAGCCAGTACACAGTTTTCTAGCCGCAGAAATGTTCCAGCAAGGCACACTTGGCGATCCACAGCGTGGACCTATAGGATCAACCAGTCAACGAGAAAGTCCCAGTGCTGTGTTCGGAGTAAGCACCCCGGGTCGAGCTGTGTACCAAGGTGGATTAACTGAATCTAAAATTAAGGACCGCATTACGGCCGGATCAATCTCTGCCGCAGACGTCACTATAATTGGTCGCCAAGGCGGTCACAGCATTGTGCTTGACGATGGCAACTTGGAAGGCAACGATCAGTTAGTACGAATTCGCACTGCCGGCGGACATCAAATCACCATGAGTGACGACGGCAACTTTTTCTACATCATTCATGCCAATGGCCAAGCCTGGTTAGAATTTGGACAAGAAGGCACAATTGATGTGTACGCCACAAACTCAGTTAATGTTCGCACACAAGGCACAATTAATCTACACGCAGACAAAGACATTAATATGTTTGCTGGCGGCACAATCAATATGAAAAGCATGACCGGTACAACGTTAGAAAGTGAAAGAACAATAACCCTGGCCAGCAATGCTGAAATGACTCTTTACAGTAAAGCTCGCATTGGGGTACGTGCCGACGGCAGTCTTGCCGTGGTCAGCAACAATGGATCCTGGAACGCAGGTAGTGCAATGGTATTGCGAGCAGGCGGAATTGATCTCAATGGCGGATCTGCTGAAAATGTAGAACCTCCTGTCAAACTAGAAAAACGCATAATGCCCGACACCGAGTTCAACAATGCCACAGGCTGGCAAATATCAGCCACAGGATTGGAAAGTATTGTGACACGAGCTCCCACACACGAACCGTGGCCGTTCCATAATCAGGGCGTTGAAGTTGAAGTTGCTATGGAGGAAGGACAGCCAACTACCCCGCCCAACACTCCGCCATTGCCATCAGGCTGGAGTGGGACAGTGACAGGTGCGTCAAATGGTTAAGTTTACATTTGCATTGCCAAACGGACAGTTGTTCGCATTGGATGGCCCCAGCGGCGCCACGCGAGCACAAGCAGAAAAAATATATCTTCAACAGCTGGCTGCTGGTGCATTCGTTGGGTTAAGGTCTGGCGATCAATTACAGTCTCGAGAAAACACAACAATTCAATTTACTCAATCTCGTCTTGATCGTGGCACAGCAGGTGTCCCGGATACGCCGTTGCTGGCAATTTATAATGGTGGCGTAATATCTTCGTTGCCTGTGCTTTCTAATGTTCCAATCAACAACGGCATCACGGTAGCAGACTATGTGGGTCAATCAACAGTGACCGAAGGCATCGGTCCACTATCAACCGCACAAGTACAGGCTGTGATGGCTGCTGTTGCGGCCAGTGTGTGTCAACCTGCCGATGTAGTAACTGATGAACTGGGTGTTGGCAAGTATGGACTGAGTGCGCAACAATTAGAAGACGCCGGATATTTAAAATGCGGCACTACCGCTAGATTTTTAGGACAAGCACAATGACCGGATTAACTGATGTATTGAAAAGTCCCAGTGTATGGACAGGCAAAGATGGAGTTGCTGGAGTAACAGACTTGTTAAAAAATCCTCCACTGCAGGATAAAATACAGTTTGGATTAATGAAGTCTAGTTTTGACACCTTGGTTAAAACTGGAGAAATTGTAACTCCTGGCACAGATTTAAAAGCACCAACCGGCCTGTTATATAATGCGGCTGCAAATGCTGGAAAAAGTTTGATATCACCCACTGCTGGTCTAGTAGAAGTTCCTAAAGAACTAGGCAGTCTATCTTCTGGCAGCTTATCTAGTTTAACCGGCGGGTTTGCCAGTGCGTTAAAAGGAGCAGGAGTTGACTTGGCCACAGGAAAAATTTCTACAGTAGAATCAGCATTTGCGTCAGGCGGGGTTTCTGGAGCCGCTGGAGCACTGTCTGGGGCATTATCAGGTGTCACTGGAGCTCTTGGCAGCGCAGCCGGCGGTATCACTAGCAACTTCGGCAGTGTGTCATCATTGGCCAATAACGGTACAGCGCAACTGGGCGGGCTGTTAGCAAATGCCAGTAAGTATGGAGTTGGCACAGCAGTTGAATGGGCTAAAACTACATCTGGAGCCACTGGTGCGATAGCAGGAATATCTGGCAATTTAACCAGTGGGTTTGCTAGTAGTCTACAAGGAGCAGGAGTTGATCTTGCAACTGGTAGAATTGCGGCAGTAGACTCGGCATTTGCATCAGGTGGCGTAACCGGAGCAGTCGGAGCATTATCTGGAGCACTCGGAGGCGCTACCAATAGATTAACATCTGGACTAACAACTCAAATGGATTCACTGGCCAAACAAGGAGAGTTTGCAGTTAACTTCAGTGACTTTAAATTGCCAGCCGCAGTGGCCGGCATTGTTCCGGCTGCTGGATTTAAAGGAACCATTGATAGGTCTACATTAAATGCGGCAACTGCTAAATTAATTGGTAGTGATAAAATAGGATTGCCTGACTTTAGTCCACAGGCACTTGACACATCTGCACTAACTGATGCCGCAAACAAGGCCAAAGGATTGTTAACTGGCGGCCTGGATGCCAATGGATTGCTGTCCAGGGCGTCTGGTGCAGGAGGACTAGCCTCACTTGACAGCAAAATTAATGCATTAGGTGATCCTAATGCCCCACCATATACCGGCACTGATCCTGTTATTAGGGCAAGATTGGGATTGCCACCAGTTGCTGCTTGAATAACTGAGTAAATACAATATGACAACATTTGTAGGATTTAACACAATCAACCAGCCGAAGAAGTTTACACTGGTAGACTTTGAATTGATCAAGCGTGACTTGTTGAATGCATTTAACATACAGCAAGGGCAACTGGTTGGACGGCCTGGCTACGGTACAGTGATCTGGAGTTATCTGTTTGAAAATCAAACACAAGACACTGAGCGAGCAATCCTAGCAGAAATACAACGTGTGGCCGGCTTAGATCCTAGAATCTACATTGAATCTGTCGAAATGTTTCCGCAAGACAACGGCATACTGATACAGATTGCACTGACCACAGTGCCCGGGCAAACAACACAGTTCTTGTCATTGTTTTTTGATCAGCAAAATCAGACTGCGGGCTACGTGTAAACATAAACTGGGTGGTTTATTTTCGCCATAAATAATCTACAAGATGGATTATTATGGCAAAAACTACTAGACAAACTGCGGTATTTGGTGTTGAGGATTGGAAAAGAATCTATCAAACCTACCAAGAAGCCAACTTCCAAAGTTATGACTTTGAAACTCTTCGCAAGAGTTTTGTTGATTACATACGACTGTACTACCCAGAAACATTCAACGACTACATTGAGTCTAGTGAATTTATTGCCTTACTAGATGTGATGGCGTTTATGGGTCAGGCCTTGGCCTTCCGTACAGATCTCAACACTCGTGAAAATTATCTAGACACTGCTGAACGTCGTGACAGTGTGGTCAAACTTGCTAACCTAGTCAGCTACACCCCCAAGCGTAACACAGAAGCATCCGGATACCTCAAAGTATTTTCAATTCAAACCACAGAAAACATTGTGGACTACAACGGCATTAACCTGAGCAACATCACTGTTAACTGGGCCGATCCAACCAACTTTGACTGGCAAGAACAGTTCACTGCTATCTTGAATTCTGCGCTGGTTGATACACAACGTTTCGGCCGGCCCGGCAACAGAACCATCATCAACGGAATTCGCACAGACGAATACACTGTTAACTTGTTGCCTGGCTTCTTGCCAGTGATCCCCTACAGTTCTGTCATTGATGGCGTCAACATGCCATTTGAAGCAGTCAGTGCCACAGCCACTGGCCTCGGCTATGTATACGAACCCAGCCCACGTCCCAATGGACAATTCAATGTGTTGTTCCGTAACGACCAATTGGGTTTTGCTAGTGCCAACACAGGTTTTTTCTTCTTGTTCAAGCAAGGAGTACTGCAAAACCAAGACTTTAACTTGCCAGAGCGCATTGCCAATCGTGCAGTGAACATCAACATCGAAGGTATCAACAACACTGATCGTTGGTTGTATCAGTTGGACAACGTGGGCACCATTAGCCGAGAGTGGGAGTTTGTTGAAAGCGTGTACACTGCTGCCGCTGAACAGCTCACAACACTGCGTCCAATATATTCAGTTACCAGCAGAGCCAACGACCAGATCACCATGAACTTTGGTGATGGTGTGTTCTCTGAAATTCCTGTTGGCACTTTCCGTGCTTATGTTCGTGCATCAAACGGATTGCAGTACATTATCAATCCAGAAGAAATGCAAAATGTCTTGCTGAGCATTAGTTACGTTAGTCGCACAGGACAACTGGAAACACTCACAATGACATGTGGTATCACTGAGCCAGTGAGCAATGCTCTTGCTCGTGAAACACTGGACGAGATCAAGCAACGTGCTCCTGCTCGTTACTACACACAGAACCGCATGGTCAATGGCGAAGACTACAACAACTTTCCATTTACCCAGTACAATTCAATTATCAAAAGCAAAGCATTGAACCGTGCGTCAATTGGCACAAGTCGATACCTTGACCTGGTTGACAACACTGGAAAATATTCAAGTACCAACACATTCTCCAGCGACGGTGCCTTGTACGAATACAATGCGCTGCCTACATTCTTGTTCTCGTGGTTGACCACAAACGAAATCAGTGATGTTCTCACCAACCAGGTTGAAGTGAACTTGGCCAACAGTCCGGCCAAACAATTTTACTATGCCAATTTCCCTCGCCCCTCGTTGATACCACTAGCAGTGACCTGGAACGAAAGCACAACACTGGCCAACGAGACCACCGGCTATTTTAAGAATTCTGCAGGAAACCCAGTGCCACTGGGAATATATGCCAGCAACAACATGAAATACGTTCAAACTGGCAGTTTGGTCAAGTTTGTTCCACCTTCGGGCTATTACTTTGATGCCAACAATAAATTGGTATTGGGAGTTCCTACTCGAGCAGATGAAAAGTTAGTAGTCTGGGCCGCGGCACAGGCCATATACAACGACGGAACAAATCAAGGCGCAGGCAATTTTAGCAACGGTGTTGGGCCTGTAGTTCTTAATAATTTTGTGCCTACTGGTGCAGTTTGCAGTCAGGTTATTCCATTGTTTGTCACAGACCTAGGAACTGATGTGCGTAACAGTGCTGCCGCACAGATTGAATTGTATCGCAATTTTGGACTAGGTTATAATAATCTAACCAAAACTTGGTACCTGATTACTGCAAACAATCTGGACATTGATGCCACTTGGAGTCAAACATACGCAGGTGATACATCTGGCACAAACTTAGATGCCAGCTGGTTCTTACAGTTTGTAACTGATGGCGAATCGTACACAGTTACCAGTCGAGCACTGAACTACTACTTTGGTAGTGTGTTACAAACACGCTTTTTCTTCTACGGCGATGAACAAATTTATGACAGTCGCACCGGAACCACCATTCGCGACTTTGTCAAAGTGTTAAAAACCAACAGCAGGCCTGATTCAAACTTGCCGCTTGAAAGTGACGTTTCACTGCGCATTATTGACCAGCCAGTTCAACCAGACGGCTATGTTGATGACTATCAAGTACTGGTTTCTTGGCAAGACAACGATGCCGACGGCGTGCCAGATGATCCAGACTTCTTCAGCACAATTGTTGCCCCCACTGTGAACCCTACAACTAAACAAGTATTCTTCCAGCAGATTGTGGACTTTGACAATCTTCAGCGATATGTATTAGTAGAGCCCGGAGTTATCAACTCTCAGTATGCCACACTGGACGACATTGAATTGGTAAAAGCACAGTATGTGGTTGGACAGGTATTCTATGCCTACGGTGTGTACAATACCACAACACTCACATATACTACACCACCGGCATTTTATATCTTGTCGTTGACCAACACAGGCACCACTGAACTTGTGACAACAAATGATTACATAACTCGCGTTGGACGACAAGACTTGGCTTTCCAGTACAGACATAACAGTGCATTGACCAATCGCATTGATCCTGGTTCAACCAACATCATCGATGTCTACGTGGTCACTCAAGCATACTACACAGCATATAGAAATTATATTGTAGATTCAACTGGAACTGTTCCAGAGCCAGATCCGCCATCCCTAGATGCACTAACCACTGAGTATGCAGGACTACAAGACTATAAAATGATTTCTGACAATATGATCATTAACTCAGTTGACTTTAAGCCATTGTTTTGCGCCAAGGCCGCACCGGAGTTACGTGCAACTATCAAAGTGATTCGTACCAGTGGATCTACAGCATCGGTCAGCGAAATAAAGAGTTTGGTGGTGTCATTCATCAACAGTTATTTTGCAATTGAAAATTGGAATTTTGGAGACACATTCTACTTCTCAGAACTGTCAGGATACCTGCATCAGAACATTGGTGACGTAGTGAGTTCTGTGGTACTGGTTCCAATCAGTCCGCAAAAGAGCTTTGGTGACCTGTACGAAATACGTTCTGCACCAAATCAAATTTTTGTCAACGCAGCCACAGTGGCAGACATTCAAGTGATTGAAGCACTAACCAGCACAAACCTTAAAACTGCCCCTGGCAGCGGAGTAATTTAATGGCCACAGTGAGAACGGTAGATTTTCTACCAGAGATATTCCAGACCTCTACCAACAAGCAATTTTTAGCTGCCACACTGGACCAGTTGGTCCAAGAGCCACAGTTTAAAAAGACACAAGGATATGTTGGACGTCGTGTAGGTCCAGGTGTAAATGCTGACGATAGATATGTTGTAGAACCTACTCGAGCTCGCACAGATTATCAATTAGAACCTGGCGTGGTGTTTAGGAAAACTGATTCCACAGTGATCAAGGACGCTGTTACATATCCTGGCATCACTGATGCTCTAGGCACACAAGGTGCTTTTGTTGATCAAAGTGAACGACTCTATACCAGCGAATACTATACCTGGGATCCGCAAATCAACTGGGACATGTTTGTAAACTACGGTCAGTACTACTGGTTGCCCAGTGGTCCACCGTCGGTCACTGTGGGCGGCACAGCAGTTCCAATCACTGCTGATTACACAGTCACAAGAGAGAATGGTGTATACACATTTTCAAACTATACCGGACCAAACCCTACAATTACATTATTGCGTAACGGAAATTATACATTCACTGTGGCACAGAACGCAACAGAAACAGTGAACTATCGCGTCACGGCTGCCACAACATCGGCATACATCATTGATTACTTGCCAAATCCAGCACTGACCTTGGTGCGCGGCAACACCTATGTGTTCGATTTGAATCTGGGCGTAGTATCGCCATTTTGGATCAAGACCGCTCCGTCACAGGGTCGTACTGATCAATACAACACTGGTGTAAGTCGCAACGGTGCAAATGTAGGCAACATTACATTCACTGTGCCACAAGACGCACCCAACACCTTGTACTATGCAAGTGAAACACAGTTCAACATGCAGGGCACATTGACCATTGTTGACGGTACTCCTGGAACAGGTCCAGGTTTTTGGATTCAGGCAGAACCAGGTGTCGAAGGCGTACTGCCTTATGCACCTAACATTTCTAGTAGAGATGTGTTGGGAGTAACCAACAATGGCGAAGATCTCGGAGTCGTTGATTTTGATGTTCCTGAATCTACTGCACAGAGTTTTTACTATGGCTTGACCAGTATTGATCCTGTTGACTTGGCTACCACGTTAACATTTGATCAAATTAACAATGTTTTCTTATCTGAGTTTTTTACAGAGAACCCAACAGGCATTGATGGCATTAAAGAGTTAGATGGTCGCACCGTGGTTTTTCTTAACACAGGCGACGAAGGATGGCAAGTTGTCAGTCAATTTGATCCATTGCCCGGTTCTGGCATTGGAATTGGCAGCTACGACAGCACACCATTTGCAGAATCAGTTCCACTTGACCTAGCCGAACGTTATAGTGTATGGCAAATAACCTACGTGACATCATCAGGTGGCCAGCAGTACATTCAATTAAATCCAGTATTGTCGATCACTGAATTGGAAAAGTTTACTATTGCCTTTGGTACTCAATATTCAAACACCGGATGGTACAAAAATGCCGAAGGATATTTTGAAGCGATTCCTCTGTTGACAGCAATCAAGGATACATTGTACTATCAAGACGGAACAGACCCTGGAATTTTTGGGCAGATACGGTTGCTTGACCAAGACAATTCAACCACTACCTATATCGATGATATCATTGGTAAAAAGAATTATACCAGTTCAAACGGTGTGGTGTTTACCAACGGACTCAAAGTTCAATTTCGTGGTACCACTGTGCCAGCTGAATACGAGAATCAAGAATACTATGTTGAAGGCGTGGGCACAGCAATTAAACTATTGCTGGTCAGTGATTTTGTCACGCCTGAGCCATACACACAAAATGCACTGGTTCCATATGATAGCCTGGCATATGACGTTGGCAACTATGATGCTTCGTTAAATGCACCACTCTTTCCAGAGTATCTTACAATTGGTCGTGCCAGTCCAGATCTAAATGCGTGGACACGTAGTAACCGTTGGTTCCACATTGATGTTATCAATGCTGCTGCGGCATACAACAACACAACACCAACCACAAGCAACATCCAACGTGCTAAACGTCCTATTATAGAATTTAATGCAGGCACACGCTTGTATGATTTTGGAACGCAAGGAAAACTTCCAGTTAATATTGTTGATTTCGGTGTTACAGATGCACTGAGTACCATCAACGGATCACTGGGCTACGGTGTTGATGGATACGAATTTGTCAACGGCACTCGTGTAATTTTTGCAGCAGACACTGATCCAGAAGTAAGAAATAAAATTTACGTTGTGAATTTCATCACACCCGACACAGTGCCACCGCTGATTGCACAACCTATCATTGATCTAGTTCCGGCTGCTGACTCTGCTGTGCTGGTTGATCAAACTGTAGTCACACTCAGCGGATTAACCACACAAGGCACCAGTTACTACTATGATGGTGTTGCCTGGATAACAGCACAACAAAAGACAAAGACAAATCAAGCGCCATTGTTCAACGTGTACGATTCTGCTGGCGTCAGTTTTGGCGACCGTGCCAAGTATCCCAGCTCTACATTTGCCGGCACCAAGTTATTCAGCTATGCCACTGGAACAGGTGCCACGGACACTGTGTTGGGATTGCCACTGCGTTATCTAAGTATAAACAACATTGGCGACATTGTATTTGATAATAATTTTTATACAGATGAATTTATATATGTTGTAAACAATACTTCACAGACTGTTAAAATAAGTGACGGTTACTCGTATCAGTATGCTAGCAGAATCGTCTATGAACGAGAGCTTGGTTGGCAAGTGGCTGCAACTCCCAGTTTAATTCGTCAACAATTCCAGTTTACATACGACGGATCTCCGTTGAGATTTGATATCGTTATACCTGAGAACACAGTTGTTCCTCCAATACAACTTTACGTGGCCAGCACGTACATTTTGCCTTCAGAATACACAGTAACAAGAACCACAACCACAACCACGATTGTATTGAGTAACATCTATACACCTGGGTCAATCGTCGAAGTCCAGGTTCTAAGCAACACGCCGAGCGCCAATGGATTTTATCAAGTACCAATTAATTTGGCCAATAATCCGTTCAACGTCAATAGTCCTTACTTTACTTTGGGAACTATACGAACACATTACGAAAGTATTGCTAGAAATCTAGTAGACTTTTCAGGTGTGATCAACGGTGCAAACAACACACGAGACCTAGGCAACATTGGCCGTTACGGTACAACCATACTGGAACAGAGTGCGCCATTGACTCTGGCCGGCTTCTTTATGAGAAGCAGTGAGTACAACATCTTTAAGTCGTTAGAGTTCAACGATAGAGAATACACCAAGTTTAAAAACAGACTGTTAGAAAATACCATTCGCGGCGAATGGGGCAATTTGACAACAAGCGAAATTCTTGATTTGGTGGTGACTGATTTAAACATTGGCAAAACTAACATAAACAGTTTCTACTACAGCGATATGTTGCCCAGTGGCAATGTGTACACAGACACTGTGTACACAGTGACCCCAATCACAGTTGGCACATTTGACACACTACAAACACACACATTTACTTCTGCAAACTTCCTGGGACTGTTGGTGTATCTAAACGACACACTGCTCACACTGAACTCAGACTACACAGTATCAGCAGACAGTCCAACGCTGACTGTTACTGTTACGTTGGCAGTGGGCGATGTAGTTACTGTTCGTGAGTATGCCGACACTGCCGGAAATTATGTTCCTAATACTCCTACCAAGATGGGTCTGTATCAGGCATATAAACCTGAAATGTTCCTAGATGAAAACTATGTAAACCCAACTGTTGTTATCCGCGGACACGATGGCAGTATTACCGCTGCCTTTGGTGACATACGCGATGACATCCTATTGGAATTTGAACGCAGAATTTTCAACAATTTAAAGACCGAAGGTAATCCAGTACCAATTCCACCCGAAGAAGTGATTCCCGGATACTTCCGCACAACTGATTACACGCAGGCCGAGATCACAACTATCCTGGGCGAAAGTTTCTTGACCTGGGTAGGACAAAACAAACTAGATTATAAAACACAGCAGTACATTGCCAACAATCCATTTACCTACAACTATAGCCAGGCTGGCGATAAAGAAAAAGATTTGCCA